>Ga0334893_1000060_pt1 | contig 192809 bp, 190 predicted proteins | sample GraSluR3_MG_5_FD_207218 | JGI IMG/M metagenome (GOLD analysis project Ga0334893, IMG submission 207218) | Sludge microbial communities from methane-producing bioreactor in Wageningen University, Netherlands - Granular Sludge_09_05-R3 | ecosystem: Engineered > Bioreactor > Anaerobic >...
GGGGTATTGGGGACAGCGTCCCCAAGGTTTTGCTTTTAGGTTCTGATGATTTGCTCAATGCATAAACTTTCAAAAATAGTTGCTGCCTTTTTTCAATTTGATGCTTGACTTTTTATAGTTGGTCTTTATATAGATAATCCTTTTATCTGATATTATGTACCAATATTTTCTGCTAAAAGCTTTAATACGAATAGGTATATAATTTTTTTATGTTTATCTTATTATGCGACAGAATTCATTTTTACATATGCAATTCACAGCTTCATCAATTATACTCTCTTTATTTAACGGGATATCCCGCAAATCCACCTCTATCAACGGCTTCGATTCAATCCATTTTTTTTCGGACAAATCAATGCCTTTTGTTATTATTCCTATATGAGACGAGTACAAATCAAATACAGTTATTTCATTTTCAACTCCAAGTGAGCTTCGAGTCTCTATCTTAATCTGAACACCTCTATTTCTTGCAGCTTTTTTTAATGCCGCTTCTGCAATGAATACAGAAGCCAATCCTGTGGGGCATGATAATACTGCGACTATTTTCATGACCATAGCCTCCTAATATCTCTTATTTTATATATTAGATTTTGTGTCGTATTGGCTGCATTTTATCAAAAGTATAGATTTTTTCAAAACCTAGACATTTAAGCTCCCTTTGTACCTCTACTATCTTATATCCCAAATGCTCTTCTTTATGGGAATCAGATCCTATAGTTATTATTTCTCCACCCAAGTTTTTAAACAACCTTAGTATATTCCGCGAAGGCGTCAAATCATCAATTTCGTACCTGAAGCTTGAAGTGTTTATCTCAATGCCTTTTCCCCTAAGTATGACTTTTTTCAATATTTCTTTGATTAAAGGCTCTACCTTTGAAAAATCATAACTTCCTTGTTCATCATATCTATTGATCATATCGAGATGCCCCAATACGCTAAAATCATCATAAAAGTTAATAACCTTAAGAATCTCTTCGTAATATTTCTTTTGGTATTCATCCTGAGTTTTCCCTTTTTGAAAATCTTGCCTCCAAAACTCTTTATTGTCGACCTGATGGCAAGATAATATTACAAAGTCAAAGGGATATGCGTTAAAATCTTCTTGAAACTTTTTTACCGTACCAGTCTGTATTCCAAATTCGATTCCAAACTTTAATCTTATCTTGTCTTCATATACTTCTTTACACCTTAAAAATTCCTTGTAGTATGATTTGTAATCACAGTTTAAATCTGTTTTGACCCCGTAATCTACATGTTCCGTAAAACAGATTTCGTCAATATCAAAGAAAATAGCTTTTTTAATATTTTCTTCCATCGGATATTGTGAATCATCGCTAAATGACGTGTGCACATGATAATCTGCTATCATAACATGTCTTGCCTCCTATATTTTTCAATCTCGCTACTTTTGTCTTCTTCTGTTATTTCTCTAATTACCCTGCAAGGGTTTCCAAAGGCCAACACATTTTCAGGGATATCTTTCGTTACAACGCTTCCAGCACCAATTACAGTATTGTCTCCAATTATCACCCCCGGCAAAACTATAGCTCCTGCTCCAATCCAACAATTTTCGCCTATACGAACCTCCTTATTGTATTGTGTAGCATGATTTCTAAATTCTGGAGTTATTGGGTGTGCCGCAGTGGCTACTATTACATTGGGACCAAAGAGCGTGTTATCTCCTACATATATATATGTATCGTCAACAAGAGTTAGGTTAAAGTTGGCATATACGTTTTTTCCAAAATAAACGTGCCTTCCTCCCCAATTGCTGTGCAGTGGCGGCTCTATATAACACCCCTCACCTATTTGCGCAAACATACTCCTTAAAAGCTCTTTTCTCTTTTCAATTTCCTTTGGGCGCGTTGAATTAAAATCATAAAGCTTTTCTAAACACTCTGTTTGAAGTTCTATAAGCTTTTCATCAGCACAGTCATATAATCTACCGTTATGCAAAACCTCATACTCTTTCATAATATCTGTCCCCTCCAATACAAACTTTACGCTTGCCCATGACTTTTTTACAAATGGTGTATTATAATAATATGTCATTTAAGTCTGAAAAGATATAAAAATATGGTGATTAAATTATAAAAATCGTATATTATTATATAAAAGGAGTGCTGATTTTATGATTGAGCTAAATTTATCTGTCGACAATTCAGAAATTGTATCTTACAATTACGATGATTTTCCTATCCGGGCACAACTATCATTATTGTCAGACTATCCGGATATGGCCGCCGTTAGCCATTGGCATAGGGATTGGGAATTTATCTTTGTGTTAAATGGAAAAATGAGTTATTCAGTTAATGGGAACATCTTTGAAATAGATAGAGGTAATGGCATTTTTGTCAATAGCAAGCAAATTCATTACGGGTATTCTAAGGATGGTTCTGACTGTTGCTTTATATGCATATTACTAAATCCCTCATTGCTTACTTCGCTCAAACGCATTGAAGACAGTTATTACTTGCCAATACTCAATAGTTTCGCCAATTCATACTGTATTTTAGATTCGTCAGAAAAATGGCAAAATGAACTGCTAGAAGCATTAAATAAAATATATAAGCTAAGCCTGACAGAAAATAGCGGCTTCGAGCTACAGATAATGAGTTTGATTTACCATATCTACTATTTGCTGCATAACAATCTCAGTTGTGTTGATTGCGACGAAAAATTCATCGGAATGGATAAAAAACTAGAAACCATCCATAACATGATAGGCTACATACAGAAAAATTATACAGAAAAAATAACCTTGCAAGATATCTCAAATTATGGCAAGGTTTGCAGAAGCACTTGCTGCAGCCTATTCCAGACCCATCTTGGAAAGACTCCCATATCATATCTAACTCAATATAGATTAGAAAAGAGTCTGAATTTATTGCAAAATTCCAATCTAACAATAACAGAGATATCCATGAAATGTGGTTTCTCCGGATCAAGCTATTTTACTGAAACCTTTCGCAAGAAACTAGGTTGTACTCCTTCTGAATATAGAAAGAAAAAAATAAAACCATAAGTTTCACCTATTTCTATACTAGCTAATAATTACTTTAAAATTGTTTAATATAAAATATAAATGGTAATAATATAGTAACAAATTTGATTAAAGGAGGTATTTAAAAATGGCCAAAGCTGTATTAAACGGAACAATCATAGCTGAAAGCTCAGATACTATAATCGTAGAGAATAATTACTATTTTCCCAAAAAAGATGTCAAGCTAAATTATATGTCTCCCAGCGATTATCACACGACTTGCCCCTGGAAAGGAAAAGCAAGTTATTACGATATCGAGATAGATGGAAAAAAATACAAGAACACCGCATGGTATTATCCAGAACCTAAAAAAGGAGCTGAAATGGTCAAAGACAGAATTGCATTCTGGAAAGAGGTTAAGTTCGAAGAGAGTTGACAATTCAAAAAACAATCGGCGCTGATCTCATCCAAACCAGGACAGCACTGATTGTTTTTGTTTTGGTCTTATTTGCTTTTACATCAACAGCCTTATTGCAGTTATTGCCGTCATAGCTACGATGATTTTTCTAAAAGGCTTCTCACTCAGTCTCTTAATCAAAACAAGACCGATAAACGCTCCAAAAGCTATTGCCGGAATCAGAACCAACGTCAACGAGAGGTTATCAGACCTTATGTTGCTCCAAAAAATTATCTGAAGAGGAACTTTTGATACATTTACTATCAAAAAAAAATAAGCTGTAGTGCCTAAATATCTATTTTTTTTCATATTCATGGAAAGAAGATATATTGCAAATATAGGACCTGCAGCATTACCTATCATCGATGCGAATCCGCTTGTAGCCCCTGCTAAGATGGTGAACCATTTCCCTTTAGGCAGATATAAATCGCCATCTTTTCTTTCATTATATACAAGCACAAGAAGGCAAAATATCACTATTACAGAAATAATACTTTTGAACATTGCATCATTTATATATCTACCAGTGACAACGCCAGCAATAAGCCCTGCAAAAGTCCAAGGCAAAAGTTTTGCTACGTCATTCCACTGAGCATGTCTTTTATAAAAAAACACGGCAAATAGATCTCCAACTATTAGCAGTGGCAGTACGATCCCTGTCGATTCCATTCCGCCAAAAATAAACGCCAGTGCAGGTATTACAGGCATGTGAAAACCGCTTATGCTTGTCTTTGACATTCCAATTAGTACAGCTGCCAAAATCAAAATAAACCACTGCTGGGTATCAAATCCAAAGCTGTTAGTTAAAAACGTCATTTCAAAATCTCCAATCCGGAACCCTCTCTCCAGCATTAAAAATATAGACACATCATCCGATTCCTGATGTTTCAGCCTGCCCAAACCAGTTCACCAATTTTACTTACATGATTTCACGAGTTCCTTCACAAGATTCCTTGTTATTTTTGCCGTAAGGCCCCAAATGATAAATTTATCGTATTCATAAAAATACACGGGATAGGTCATTGTCCTTTGCTGGTAGCTCTCTCCATTTTTAATCTTATGAAATGGAAATTCTTCGCTGATATCCGCCCTATAGCTCATATCATAGACCTCGGGCTTGTTGTTTAAGAAATACTCCAGGGGTACTGTGAAGACTCTATCGACCTCGCATTTGTTTATCTTCAGCTCCTCAATAGTAAAATCTTCGATAGTTCCCAGTACCGGATAAATCATGTCGTTGAATGTGTTTATCAAGTAGTCCAGTTCACCGAAAACTTTGACTTTTTTACTATCGACCCCCAACTCCTCGCAAGTCTCTCTAATGGCAGCTTCCTTAATGCTTTCACACTTTTCGATCTTTCCACCGGGAAATGATATTTCACCCGGCTGCCTTTTCATAGTATTGGACCTTACTTGATATAAAAGATGCGGTTTGTCACCCACATCAACTAAAGGGACAAAAACCGCATAATGTCTTTTTATATCGAACATCTCGCTCTTTCTATTTTTAAATATTTCGTGTATCTGATTTATTTTCATTGCTCACCTGAAAGATTTTATCTTCTAATTTTTCCAACCTAACCAATATTCTGTAGAATGCCCTATTTTTACTTGCCAAAATCCATAATCCCTCGCAAAACTGCTCCTGACAAATATAGAAGGACAGAATCGCTCTAAGCGTGGCAAGATCAGAAGACTCTACGAAATCTATCATCTCATCTGTGCAAGGGATAGACTTATTCTTTAACGTAGCTATATAATCTAAATCAAGTATTCCGCTGTTGTACACCTCATCAATAAATTCCGAAAAATCTCTATTGTATATCGGGTATGGAGATAATGCCGTACTTTCGCTGCTTATGGCATCGTTGCTCCAGCTGCAGATTCCACTGCCGTCTTCATTAATAAAATAATTGATATATTCAAGCAAGTTCTGATATGAAGTCATTACATCAGTCCTTTTCAGTAAATATTGATTGCTTCTTTTGCCAAGAATCAACCTCAGTACATTTTATCAAAATCTCATTCGAAAATCCAGTAATTTGAATAACTCAATCCTTGATTCATTTAATTTCTTACATTTTGTTGCATTCCGGCTCCGAAGATATGTAAATCATTCTCCCGCAGTTTTCACATACAAAGCCTTGAGATTCTTCACCATGGGTCACCGTATGGTTGAATATAATTGAAAGCTGCATATTGCATCCTCCGCAGATACCATCATGACACTCTACGATTACAGGATAAATTTTCTTCCTTTTAAAGTAATATTCATTTAAAGCATCTTTGGAAATATCCTTTTGGGCTGATTTAATTTTTAAGTTAATGCCGGCTAGCTCGTCTTTTGTAATGTCCTCCTTAACCAGCAGCTCCTTATTTAATTTTTGAATGTCATCTTTGATTTCCGTAGATTTATCTTTAAGATTTTTTAAGTTGAGCTTATCGATTTTAATTTGATTTTGAAGGCGCGATATCTCTTTTGCACACTCTTCTCTCTTTATCTTTTGTGCTTCCAAGTCGTGCTGCAAAGAATTTAATGTTTTAATTTTTTTAAAGCTTCCCTCATATAGATGTTCTTCGCACTCTTTTATCTGTTTTTCAATGCTGCTAAATGCCTCTTTTTCTTTGACAAGCTGAATCTGCGTTTTCTTATACTGGTCAAATATTTCCTGCATCTTTTCAGTAATTTTGTTATAATTTCGCTTAAGTGAGTCGATTTGATTTTTTATATCTCTGATTCCTGAATCTTTTTCCAAGACAGAAATTTCATCTTCCAACAATTGGAGCTCCAACAGCTTCTTAATATTATTTTTCATAAAATCTCCTCAATAAATTTAGTTTTCCCAGTATTTCCAACCTGCAAGAATTAAATTTCCCGCAAGAAGCCCGTATCTCTATCAGCTTTGATTACATTGATACTTGTACCACCTCCCATATATTTTAACAACTTATTAAAAATCAAGTCCTTGACTATGATCTCAGTAGCAAAATGTCCTGCATCTAGAAGGCATATGTCTAGTTCATGAGCCTTTTGACCATCATGATACTTCACATCCCCTGTTATCAACAGGTCCGCTCCAGAGCTTTTTGCTCTCGAGAGCAAATCTGCACCAGAACCGGAACAAACAGCGATTTTTTTCACCATCGCTTTTTCTTCTCCAGACAATCTCACTATATCCAAGTTCAATGTCTTCTTTATCATTTTTATAAATTCCCCGAAATCCATTGGGCTTTTTAGGCTGCCCAGTATTCCCAGTCCAAAAGCCTTTCCCTTGTTTTCCAAAGGATAAATATCATAGGCTGGCTCTTCATATGGATGAGCCTTTAGCATGGCAGATACTGCATCATCAAGGAATTTATATTCAACCAATAATTCCAATTTCATCTCATCAACATGCTCTAGTTTATCTATATCTCCAAGAAAAGGCTCCGCACCTGTCATCGGCATAAACTGACCTGTCCCCTGCGTTTCAAAGCTACAGCTTTCATAATTCCCGATATGCCCAGCCCCGGCTGAGAACAAGCTTTTTTTAACCTCTTCCAAATGAGATTCAGGAACAAATACAGCCAACTTAAACAGCTTCTCTCTACCTGTTTCCATCAAAGGCTTTACGTTTAGAAGACCCAACAATTCCCCCAGGTAAACATTGATACCCTCAGAGGATATATCAAGATTTGTGTGTGCACAAATAACCGATATGTCGTTTTTAATTAATTTTTGAATAGTCCTTCCCTGGTACTTGTCCCACCTGATTTCTTTCACGCCCGAAAAAATCAGGGGATGATGGCTTATTATTAAATCAGCTTGTTTTTCTACCGCTTCATCTACTACATCCTCCGTTACATCAAGGGATAGCAATATGTTATTTACCTCTTGGTTCTTGTCTCCAATCAACAAGCCTACATTATCCCATTTTTCAGCTAAGTCAAAAGGGGCGAACCCGTCTATTATATTTAAAATATCCGAGCATTTTAAAGACATTTTTTCACCTCTTCGATTTCTGCTATCATTTGTTTCGCTTCACGGATTTTTCCCACTGCTGATTGCGAATCGTTGTTGCTGCACTCAACCAAGATTTTTTTCCACTTTTTTTCGAGCTTTGAAAGTAAAAAAATCAGAAGGGGATGTTTTTTTTCTATCAGCTTTTTCCCTATGTGGTACTCGATTGGTTTCCATGAATTATTCTTTAATCCTGTATGCTTGGCCAGGATGATTTGATAGATCCTATTTTGCTCTTTAGCTAAATTTTCATCTAAAATCTCGAATCCGTTTTCCAGCAAATACTTCCTCAGCTCTTCCTGACCGGTCATGGGCTGTAAAATAAGGCTTTTAGCTTTCATCACCATATCGAAGTTATTTTTTATGATTTCTCCTATCAAAACTCCGCCCATCCCGGCTATTGCTATCTGGTCTATAGATTTCCCCTGCAAGCCTTCCAGCCCATTAGACAGTATCGGGGTGATGCTGTCTTCCATTCTGTTGATTCGTATCTGGTTCACAGCAGCATCCAACGGGCCTTTATTTATATCGCTTGCATAGACATGCTTTGCAATATTGTTTTTTATTAGATAAACCGGAAGATATCCGTGGTCTGTTCCTATGTCCGCTACAATCGACCCCTTCTCGATAAAGTCAGCTGTAGCCTGAAGCCTATTTGTTAATTTCATCGAACTCTCCTTTTCCCTATGCTATCATTATATCACAAAACAACGGATATTATATCTCCGATGTTTTTCACATCATCGGTGATTTCGGCTTAGCTATATATTTTTCTGCGGCTGAACCGATTTTCGCAGACGTTAAATCATATAAAAAAACGCTGTCAGCAAACTAGTTACCAGACAGCGTTATATCTATTTCTACACCTTTAAGTGCTAAAGTCAAATGGCTCCCCAGGTTGGACTCGAACCAACAACCTACCGGTTAACAGCCGGTTGCTCCACCATTGAGCTACTGAGGAATGGTTTGTTTTAAATCACATTTACTAATTATAATGATTTTTTTTACTTTGTCAATAATATTTAATAAAAAAAACGGTGATTTTAAAACCACCGCTGATCGCCGATTCTGCCTTAATCCAAGTAATCCTTAAGCTTTTTGCTTCTGCTTGGATGCCTTAACTTTCTCAGAGCTTTCGCTTCTATCTGCCTGATTCTTTCCCTAGTGACATTGAACTCTTTTCCGACTTCCTCTAAAGTCCTCGCCCTGCCGTCGTCAAGTCCGAACCTCAGCCTTAGGACTTTTTCTTCTCTGTCAGTTAGGGTACAAAGCACCTCCATAAGCTGCTCTTTCAATAGGGCATATGAAGCCGCTTCTGCCGGAGCAGGTGCATCGTCATCAGGAATGAAGTCCCCTAAATGGCTGTCCTCTTCCTCTCCTATTGGAGTTTCCAACGAAACCGGATCTTGTGCTATTTTTAGTATCTCCCTTACTTTCTCTTCGGAAAAGCCCATCTCAGCCCCTATTTCAGCTGGTGATGGCTCTCTGCCAAGTTCTTGCAAGAGTTGTCTAGATACTCTTATCAGCTTATTTATTGTTTCCACCATGTGAACAGGTATTCTGATGGTTCTGGCTTGATCTGCTATTGCTCTTGTAATGGCTTGTCTAATCCACCAGGTAGCATATGTACTGAATTTATAACCTTTGCTGTAATCGAACTTTTCCACAGCTTTTATCAGTCCTAGATTTCCTTCTTGGATAAGATCTAAAAAAGACATTCCCCTGCCAACGTACCTCTTTGCGATGCTTACTACGAGCCTTAAATTTGCTTCGGCAAGCTTTTGCTTTGCAAGCTCATCTCCCGCTTCCATCTGCTGAGCCAGTAAAACCTCTTCATCTCCACTCAACAGCGGGACCTTGCCGATTTCCTTCAAGTACATTCTTACAGGATCATTGATGCTTATGCCATCAGGAAGACTTACTTCGATGTCTTCTTTGACAAGTGACTCTACTTCCTCTTCAGCTCCAGACATGTCCTGAGCAAATATCTCGATACCATCCTCTTCGAACATAGCGTAAATGTCCTCTATTTGATCCGGCAATAAATCTATTTCGGAAAGAGAGCTTTCAATTTCTTCGCCTGTCAAAGTTCCGTTTTTCTTCCCTTTGACCCTTAGCTCGTTAACCTTTGAATTTTCTCTAATATCCATTAAAATTCCTCCCTTCCCTTGTGTTGTAAGTTTTCAATTTCTCTTTTTTTATCCACGATTTTGCAATATATTTCATTCAACTCTTCCTCATTTAGACTAAAATCATTCATCTGTTCCTGCAGCCTGCTGATTTCTTCTTTAATATTGAACACTTTAACCGTACTGATGCAGTTTATAATCGTATCATCCAAATTTTCCTCAGCATCTTCTGCTGCCATCAGCAGTGATGATAGGTATTTAATCTGTCTATCGTCTTCAAGCTTTGAAATCAACCTAGCTGCATCTGGCACTTTCCCATTTCGGACTGATTCGTAAGCAAAATCCGCCGTTTTTTTCAGCAGATCAGGTCTAAATGAATCGGCATCTATGTTGCTGATGATTTTTTTAGCTTTTTTAAAGTCGCTGTACAAAATGCTCAATAGTTTTTCTTGGGCTTTTATTCCTGAATTTTTCTTTATTTTCTTAATATCTTTCGGCTTTTCTTGATAATCTGAGCGTCTTTTTGGCTCAGGCCTATTTTTCATTTCCCTTACTATTGCTCCCGGCTCCACACCCATTTTGACAGCAAATTTTTTCAGGTGCAGCTCCCTTTCGATTTCGTCTGTCATATCTTTAAATATATTGGATGCTTCCTTTATGAATCTGATTTTTTGATCCGTCTTATTCAGATCATAGTTCTCAGCAAGCTTGTCCAACCTGTATTCAACTGTTGTCACAGCCTTATCCAAAGCTTCTTTGAAAGCCTCCAGGCCTTCTTTTTTTATGAAATCATCCGGGTCTTCCCCCAGAGGCAATCTCAGCACCTTAATGGTCAGATCCAATCCTTCCAGCACCTGTATGCCCCTTACCATAGCTCTTTGTCCGGCTTCATCTCCGTCATAGCACAATACGACTTCGTCGACATATCTCTTTATCAATCTCCCCTGTCCTTTTGTCAATGCCGTACCTAATGAAGCTACTACATTTTTCACCCCTGCCTGATGCAGGCTGATAACGTCCATATACCCTTCAACTGCTATTATTTTTCCGCCTACGATATTGTTCTTGGCGATATTAAGTCCATAAAGATGGCTCCCTTTTGTGAATATTGTGTTTTCGGGAGAATTTAAATATTTGGGATACTTGTCGCTTTTTTCAGTCAACCTGCCGCCAAAGCCTATCACCCGTCCGGTTACGGTAATTATCGGAAACATGATTCTGCTTCTAAACCTGTCATAATATCCGTTGTTTCTGTTGCTTTTTAGTACAAGTCCCGATTCAATCATTTCCTCTGAGGCATATCCCTTGTCAGCCAGAAACTTGTACAAACCGTCAAATTCCGATGTGGAATAACCAAGGGCAAATCCCTTGATGGTTTCCTCTTGTATCCCTCTGGAAAAGAGATACCTTTGAGCGGGCAAATTTTTTATAAGCATTTTATGAAAATACAAGGCGGCGTCTTTGTGCAGCTTGTATTGTCTCTCCCTTTTTATGCTTTCAGCATCGTTTTCAGCTGACGGATCCGGCAAATAAATATTTGCTCTTTGGGCTAAGTGTTTTATGGTATCGATAAAGCTTAGATTCTCCATATCCATAACAAAAGTTATTAAATTCCCACCGGCACCGCATCCGAAGCAGTGATATAGCTGTTTTTCAGCAGAAACGCTGAATGAAGGGGTTTTTTCGTTGTGAAACGGGCACCTGCCCATATGTTGGCTTCCAGATTTTTTTAAGGTGACATATTGGGAAATCACATCTATGATGTTATTGGCCTCAACCACCTGCTGAATTTGTTCTTCAGTATAACCTCTGCCCATTTGACCACCTGATTTTATCTGTTTTATTGCTGAATCTTGCTGCTTGCCTTGTTTTCATAAGTTTAATATACCCTCCATGGTGAAGGTATAAACAAAGCACTGTAGCGGTTTACCGCATACCTGTCAGTCATCCCCGCTATGTAGTCAGTTACTACTCTTTCAATTTTTTCATTTTTAAGATTTTCTCTGCATTCATTTGACATGTCCTCTGGGTGGTGAGTGAAGTAATTAAACAAAGAAAGTATTATATTCCCCGTTTTATCTTCTTCCGTCTTGGCTTTTGAGCCTATATAGACTGTGTCAAAAAGGAAATTACGCAATTGATGCGTAGCATTTTTAACCTCTTCGCTCATAATTACGTAATCTTTCCCCCAGCTATTTTGAATGATATCGTGAATCATCCTATCAATTCGTTGTCGTTTGCCTTTGCCCAATACACTAACGCATTCTGCAGGCAGTTGACCTTCTGTCATTATTCCGGCTCTTTGAGCATCTTCTATATCGTGATTTATATATGCAATACGATCTGAAAAATGCACGATTTGCCCTTCCAAAGTTTCAGGCGATTTACTCCCTGAATGATTCAGTATACCATCTCTAACTTCCCATGTCAAATTAAGCCCTTTGCCGCTTTCCAGCTCATCTACAACTCTCAGGCTCTGCTGTCTGTGCTTGAATCCAAATGAACATATCTGATCCAAAACCTTTTCGCCGGTATGCCCGAAAGGAGTGTGCCCCAAGTCGTGACCTAGCGCGATTGCTTCTGTTAAATCTTCATTGAGCTTAAGTGCCCTAGCCAAAGTTCTGGCTATCTGCGCTACCTCAAGAGTATGGGTCAATCTCGTTCTGTAATGATCTCCCTCAGGGGATATGAACACCTGTGTTTTATGCTTTAGCCTCCTGAATGCTTTTGAATGTACAATCCTATCCCTGTCTCTTTGAAAATCAGTCCTTATGTCGCAAGGTTCTTCGCAAATCTTTCTTCCTTTTGATTTTTTGCTCAAGACTGCGTAAGGTGAAAGTATATCATTTTCTACTCTTTCCCAATTCTCTCGTATAATCATGGCATTCCTCTCCAATACAGCTAATAGTTTTATTCACTATAAGATACCCAATTCCTTTTAATTTCAACAAAAAAAATCAAGGCCGCTTTCAGCCTTAGATTCCCTGTATCCCTCTAATGATAAAAACCGTTCCAATTCCTATCAATACCACATAGGTAGGGTTTAACCTTCTGTACGCTGCCAATCCACATGCAAATACAGCTCCTATAGAAGCATATATGCTGTCTGTAGAGCCGAATACTCCTGGGAATATCAAAGCGCCCAGCATGGTATATGGTATAAGGGAAAGAAACTTGTCTAATTTTTCAGGCAAATCAAGCTCCTTCATAAATACCATGGGCAACATCCTCGGTATGTAGGTAACCAAGGCCATTCCGGCAACCGTGATCAATTCACTTTTCAACATCTTTTTTCTCCTCAATCAAAAAAGTGCCTGCAAATGCACAAACAAGAGACGAAGCGACAAGGCTCCATCCGCTGGGCTTTCCACCTGGCGTCATTATGGATGAAATTACGCTATGCACGACTGCCGTTGAAAAAACCAGCAGGCTCAGGCCCTTAGAGTCTGAAATCCCCGGCACTAGAAGGGCTATGAACATGGCATAAAGCGCAACTCCCATTGATGCTTCGATGGCTTCTGGAAGAAAGCTCGAAAAAACTATTCCTAAAATTGATCCTGCTATCCAAAAGATATACGGGACAAGACCTACTGCAGCAAGATATCCTGCTGGAAGCTTAACGTAATTATCATCTAGAGAGCTGACAGAAAACGATTCATCTGTTATGCCGAAGGATATTACCAGCCGCTTTAACGTATCTATCCCATGTTCCAGTCTCCTTGAGAGGGACGCGCTCATAATTAAATGTCGGCTGTTTATTATAAACGTAGTAAGTATTATCTCAATGGGCATCACCCCAGTTGCAAACATATTGATGCTTAAAAACTGTGCTGCCCCTGCATAAACCAAAATCGACATCAGCACGATCAAAGCCCCTGACAGCCCCGCAGCTCTGCCTAGAACTCCATAGGCCATTGCCAGAGGCAGATAACCGATACATACGGGCAATGCGCTTTTGATTCCTTGCCTTATTCCCATTTTTTCACCCGTCTATTTTCTTCTTTTAAACTCTCTGATCTGTCTGTGAAAGTTGGATCTGGTATCGTTTGTTGAAGTTTTTCTTTTGATACCTCCAGTGAAATCTCCATAGAAGAATATAAAGAAGTTCGCAAGAGCCACGATTGCAGCAACCCTTTCAGACATGGATCCCGTCAGTATGGTCATACCGAAGAAGAACCAGTTCAGATAGGCTAAATACTTCATCTTTACCGGTATTATCAGAAACAACAAAACCTGAAAATCCGGAAAAAGATGAGCAAAGGCTAAAAACAAAGACAAATTTAAGTAAGTAGGCATGCCCACAGTCCCTGCAATCAGTGATGCCACCACTGTACCCGCTACTCCAAACAAGTAATAGAGATTAAATCTCGCAGTCCCCCACTGCTGCTCCAAGGTCTTTCCTATCATATAATAAAAATAAAGTGCAAATATTATCCAAATAGGAGAAAATGATGGCGGGATAAACACAAAGGTTATTACCCTCCAAATTTCACCCTGCATGATTGCAGCTGGAAAGAAATAGAGCCTGCTTATAAATTCAGACCCGAAGAACATGGAGAGTATGAACACCAGCCCAGTTAGAGCAACGATATAGTACATGAGATTGTGTATCGCAAACCTGCTTATTTTACGTTCTAATTTTTGCAGCCAATTCAAGTTGAACACCTTCTTTTCATATCAGTAATCTTCATTTTATAAGAATTTTTTATTTTTTTCAACCTTTTGCAGGGATTTTAATCTATTGTTAAGATTTTGCTTGCAAATCATTTTTTATCATTTGGTAATATTGGTTTTTAAATTTCATTCAGTGACACATAAACGACACATTTAGATGTTATAATGACGATCAAGAAGGAGGATGAAAATCATGATGAGCAGATATTTTTCCGGCAGAGGCTTTGACGGATTCAGTTCCTGGTGTTCAGGAACCTTTGGCGGAAGGTTTCCATTTGGAGGGATTTTAATGATGATATTTTTTGTAGTCTTGGCGGCAGCAGCTGTTTACCTATTGCTTAAAAATAGCAACTCAATCGGTGTTTCAAATAAAAATACTTCTGTGAAAAAAGATACTGATTATTTTGTTAACCTTTTGAAGGAAAGCTACATCAAGGGTGAACTCACAGATGAGGAATTTGAACAGAAAGTAAAAAAACTGCGAGACAATGAATAAAAGAATTGATGCCTCTTATCAACAACTACAAAGAGGCATCAGTTCTTTTTATTTTACGACTCCAGATTCCACAGCAGCGTTTTTAACAGCTTCACTTACTGCATCAACTACCTTTTTCTCAAATACTTTGGGAATGATGTAGTCCGTTCTAAGCTCAGAAGTTGGAATTGCATCTGCTATAGCCCTCGCAGCAGCCATCTTCATTTCCAAATTTATATACCTCGCCCTGACTTCCAAGGCTCCCTTGAATATCCCCGGAAAAGCCAGTACGTTGTTAATCTGGTTGTCAAAATCGCTTCGCCCTGTTCCTACTATCAAGGCCCCTGCTTCGTAGGCTTCGTCCGGCATGATTTCAGGAATTGGATTGGCCATTGCAAATATTACCGGATCCGGGTTCATGTTTCTGACATCCTGCTCTTTCAATGCTCCTGCAGCAGATACTCCTATGAAGATATCTGCTCCCTTCAAAGCAACAGACAAGCTTCCCTCTACATTATCTTTGTTGGTAATGCTCAAGATCTCTTTTTTATATTGATCCAGATTCTCCCTAGCTGAAGATATGATTCCCTTGCTGTCACACAAAACAATTTTTTCAAAGCCGTATGCGTGTATGAGCTTGGCGATTGCTACTCCCGCTGAGCCGGCTCCGTTTATGACTACTTTAGTCTCTTTTTCGGTTTTCCCGCAAATTCTCAACGCGTTTATCATGGCCGCAAGGGTAACTATCGCTGTCCCGTGTTGATCATCGTGAAAAACAGGTATATCAAGTTCCTGTATCAACCTCTCTTCAACTTCAAAACATCTAGGCGCCGAAATGTCTTCAAGATTAATCCCTCCAAAAGTGGGAGCTATATTCGATACAGTTTGTACGATTTCATCAACATCCTGAGTATCAAGACATATAGGAAAAGCATCTACTCCAGCAAATTCCTTAAAGAGTATCGCTTTACCTTCCATTACAGGCATTGATGCAAGACCTCCGATGTTTCCAAGTCCCAAAACTGCAGACCCGTCGCTGACCACGGCAACAAGGTTTCCCTTAGATGTGTAGTTATAAGCCTTTTCCTTATCATCGTATATTTCCAAACATGGCGCAGCGACTCCAGGGGTATATGCTACCGATAAATCTTCTTGATTCTTTACAGGAACCTTGCTGATCACGCTGATTTTACCCTTGTGTTCTTCATGCATTTTTAGTGCCTTCTTATTATAATCCATTAATTTCACTCCCGTCATTAATTATAGAACAAAACGCTCTATTGCCGCAGCCACTCCATTGTGGATATTTGACAACGTGATGTAGTTTGCCGCTTTTTTGACATCCTCGCCAGCATTGCCCATGGCAACTCCGATTCCTGCGATTTTTATCATTTCTAGGTCATTTTCATTATCCCCTATAGCCATCACTTCATCTAGCTGTATTCCATAATGCTCACATACTCTTATGAGCCCTTCACCTTTGTTCACCTTGTCATTTATTATATCAATTGAATCCGGCATAGATCTGACTGTATATACTTCATCTATTGAATCGAGTTTAGATCTGATAACCTCAAACAGGCCGTCATCGATATTTTTATGGTTGAGAAGAACCTTGTAAATCTCTATGTCACTTTCCAAAAGTTCATACGGGTCATCGATTATCTTAATGTCGATTTTATCCTCTTCCTTTTGAGTCTTGTTCCAATCCAGGTATTTCCTGCTGGTTTCATTGTACTCCAGAGCATAATATGTGTTATTCCCAAACATTTGGTAGCTTACTTTAAAACCGTCCAAAGAATCCAACACTTCTTTAAAAGAGCCTTTATCTATTGGCTTTCTATCTATTAACACCCCAGAATGATACTCTTTAGTATATGCGCCGTTGCAGCTTATTATTGCGCTTTTCGTATTCAGCATTTTTGCATAATACTTCGCAGAGGGAAAAACCCTCCCCGTAGCCAAAACCACTCGAACTCCCTTTTCTATGGATTCTCTGATTCGTCTCACAACCAGCGGGTCGATTTCGTGCTTGCTTTTTAAAAGCGTGCCGTCCATATCCACTGCTAAAAGCTTAATATCCATTCAATCACTTCCCTGTCCGGCCTTCTCATTTTTGACCATTTCTATTATTTCCTCCAGCTTGTTTATGATTTGATCGTAATTGGCCTGATCATGAGGGATTGAGCAATCAGTGCAATTTTTTATTCCCTTGTCGGTATATGTGAAGAATCCTCCACATTTGTCTCCAAGAGCATATAAGGGACAATAACAAAACAGGCAGTTGAAAACCTTGTCTTTTTCGAGCACGTGACAAGGATAGTATTCACATTTTATATTTTGAAAATGCTGATAATAATTACTCATCGCATTCACGCCCTCCTTAAACACCTACAAGAAGAACCCACCACGGTTTCAGTAACCTGAACCCGTGGCGGGTGCTATTAAAATCGGTCTCGTATTATGGTGATACTCTCGAACCAACCCTTAGGTTTGGAAAGTATCTTGCGATAACCTGACGCTGTCCATTATATCTGATTTCGAAATGCAAATGGTTCCCAGTGCTTCTACCTGTGCTTCCCATAGCACCTATATACTGTCCTCTGCTGACAGACTGGCCGACCCTAACTCCGTATGAACTCAAATGAGCATATAAGGTGGTGAAGCCATTTCCGTGATCAATAATTATCGTGTTTCCGTATGCACCATACCAAGATGCCCTGGTGACTCTCCCTGAATCTGATGCGTATATAGAAGTTCCTCTGCTGTTTGCAATATCAACTGCTCGTCCTCCAGCGTGGCTTCCTGCTTTGTTAATGACAGACACCCTGCCTGATGTAGGCATCCTAAACCTGCCTGTACCTTGTGACGGGGGAAGGGGTTTAGTACCCTTTGCCACTACTCTGTCAGTTGGTTCTTTTATTACGCTTTCATTGACGATTTCCCTTGAGACCTCAACTCCGTTTTGATATAGAACCGTAGCGGTTATTTCTTTAACTCCGTTGACTCCTGCTGTCATTTCCTTTGTCTTTCCTACGTAGATTGAAGAGTCATTTTTATATGTTGTGTCAAATGCTATCCTTTGAGTATACACTTCCTGCTTGGAAAAAGATATGTCCATATACGGTTTTTCTTCTGTTAGCTTTAAAACATCCCCCTCGCGAAGAGACGTTATATCCTTGTCTGGATTTGCATTTTCCAGTTCCGCTATGTTAATTCCCCTGTTCACTGCTATATCCCAGGAAGTATCCCCTGCTTTGACTTTGTATTCGTATATTTCGTCAGTTCCCTGGGTTATGTACTTGACTGCATCTTCAATACTGGTTATTTCATTATAAGCTACTAGCTTCTCAATGATTTCGTAATCCTGCTGAATCTCAGGTTCGTCTATCAGCTCTTCATCCTCACCCAAGTTTACGTAACTGTATACAACCTTTTCAATAGTCTCTTTGGCTTCCTCCACCGATGAAAGAGTAACTACTTCTTCTCCCTCAATAACTATGACAGCTCCCTCTGAGGAAAGGCTTATATCTGTAGCATATACCGCTGCGGCAGACTCTTGGGGGGTGCTTAAAAGCACTTCCTTGTCGATAGTCGTTCTTTCAAAGCTTATATCGCTTTTAAAAACTATATCTGTTTGATAAAGGCTTGAGAGTTCTTGTTTGACTATCTCTACGCCTTTAGTGAAATCTTCCATGTTTTTTACCATGCCAATTTCTTCACCGTTGAATATTACCGTATAACCCTGTACTGCGTTATAATATCCCGTTCCGGTAACAAACAGCGTAAGCACGGATAGACCAATGGCCAGCTTTTTTCCGTTTTGTTTTGCTGAAAAAACAGAAGCTGCTGCTCTTTCTCTTAATGAGCTTATAATAGCTTTGAAGTTTTCTGCCTTAAGGATAGGACCTAAGCCCTTTGATGTTCTATATAATTTTTCGGTCATTTTTTTAGTTGTCTTTTTTATTTTGCTCCAAGCAGCTTTAACTAATGCTGCTGTTTTTTCTATCTGATTGTTTTCATCTTGCCCGGTCAAGTTTACACCTCCAAGTTTTCGACACCTGTTACAAGTGTCATACAGTTGTTACAATTTCGTTACACGTGCTAGTTTAACACAACAAAAAAGAAATTTAAACACTAAAATCAAACTTTTATCAAAAAACTTCGATTTTTTTTATTTTTTCTTAAGTAATGAAATTATTGATTAAGTTATTGTTTCATTTTCTCCGATGTTTTCTTATAATAATATTTGTAACGTAAGAAAGGGTGAATAATATGACCGAATTGATTATCACAGATCTAATGGAATTTGAAAAAATAGCTCAAGCCCTGTCAAATAAAAGCCGCTTGAAAATAATCAATCTTTTAAAGGACGGGGAATATAACATAAATGAAATTGCCAAGGCTTTGCAGATGCCTGTTCCTACTGTTACTGTAAATATTAAGAAGCTTATAGATGCCGGAATCGTAGACTTTAAGATAACCTCGGGCAAACACGGGATGCAAAAGATCTGCTCGCTAAAATACTCACGGGTCATCTTTGACGTAGACGCAACTGAGAGGACCGAACCCTCAGAGACCTCATTTCCAAGACAAGAGCTCACGTCGAAAATCGATATACCTCTCAAGGCCTATGTAAGTCAAGAAATCCATGCTCCCTGCGGCTTAGCTGACAGATCCAAGTTTTTATCTCCAGAAGATGACGAGTCTTCTTTTGAAAAAAGATACGACAGCGTCTCTCTCCTTTGGTTCGGGGAAGGAAAGATATCATTCCCATTTAATGTCCAAGCCAAAGAATTGGAAAACTCCGACTCAATCAAGGTTTCTTTCGAAGGATGTTCCCAGCATCTGTTTTTTGAAAAAATATGGCCTTCGGATGTAACTCTCTGGATAAACGGATATGAGATAGGGACTGTAACTACTGAGATTGAAGAAATATCTTCAATTGGAAAGAACACGCCCAAATGGTGGCCAAAGAACAGGAGCCAGCACGGTGAACTTTTATTTTGGGAATTTGATAAACGCTCTCCTGCTTACAAAAGCATTTTAAGCCGATCAGGCGGCAGTTCAGTCGAGCTGACTATTGGAATAAAATCCGATGCTCCTCATTCAAGAGGAATCATGATATTTGGTCGTGACTTTGGCAACTACTCTCAGGATATTCTAGTTGAATTTTACAAGACCACGTAACTTAATTAAAGCTCTCTTAATTATCATGTTTAGCGACTGATGAATTTTAAGCTTTTATACCAAATCTTCCTATATTGATATTAACCGCTACGCTTTTTTTACCGGCTTTAATTTTTTTACTTTGGGTATATTATAGGTAGAAGCGTATTAGACGTATGATATGAGGGAAGTGATAAAATGAACGGATTCGAGAAAATCAAATCTTTTGGAATCTTTTTTGGAATTTCACTGATAATAGCCGGCGCGGTCTTCTTGATGTTTCCCGGTAGCGTGATTAAATTTTTGGCTGTGCTAACCGGTCTTTTGCTGTCAGCTTTCGGGCTTTTCAAGGCTGTAAGTTCTCTACTGAGGTGGAATGAGCTTAATTACCGAGTATTGCATATGGCTGTTGGAATACTTCTTGTTCTTTCAGGAATATTCATAATAATCAATACTGAGTTTACTATAAGCGCATTGGGCGTCGTGATAGGTATCTTTGCCATATTACAGGCATTCGACAGGTTTTCTGTTGCGAGTTCCAGAAAGCAATCAGGCTTAAATTACAAGCCCACCGTCATTTTTGGTGTCGTCCACTTGGGATTTGGCATTGGGATGTTTTATTCCGCATTCGGAATGATATCCATCATAGTTTCGCTAATAGGCGTGTATCTCCTGGTTTCAGGGGTAATGGTGGCACTGAGCACAGCATATTTCTTTGATTTCTAAATAAAGCCGGGCTGATGCCCGGCTTTTACATCTATTTTTTTGCTCCTGATTTCAGCCACCCAGCTACCTGCAGTGTCCGTTTTACCTGATGCTTGACAGCCTCCTGTACATCATCCATTATCTCACCCTCTGCGCTGACAGTTGTCGTGGTTCCATATGGGTTGCCTCCTGCCTTAAACAGGGATCCGTCTGAATATCCCGGTGGCACGATTATTGCTCCCCAGTGCATCATCGCGGTATAGAGCGCCTTGACAGTTCCTTCTTGCCCTCCATGTGGATTTTGGGCAGATGACATCGCTGTAACGACTTTATTTATAGTTTTGCCTTGAGACCATATTCCACCTTGAGAGTCAAGGAACTGTTCCATTTGAGATGCCATGTTCCCAAATCTGGTAGGCACGCTAAAAATCAAGGCATCTGCCCACTCAATATCATCAGATGTCGCAACAGGCACGTCCTTTAATGATTCAAAAACTTCTTTCCACCTAGGACTTGAATCTACAACTTCTTTAGGTGCGAGCTCCTCTACTTTTAAAAGCCTCACGGCTGCACCTGTCTCTTCCGCCGCTTCTTTTGCCCACTTCGCCATTTGGTGATTTGCTCCTGTTTTACTGTAAAATATAATAGATACGTTTAACTTTTCCATTTTAAATCTCCTCTCAATCCAAAACATTTACAATACTAATTAATTTACCCTTTCCATGAACATTTAAACGCAAGTAATGTTTTCTCTTAAAAGAACTCAACTGTGGCATTAAAAAGGATTTTACAGTAAAAACAATGCTACGATGAAAGTCGCCAAAAATCCCACAGCTACAGGTACAAGGTTTTTCTTTGCCAAATCTAGCGGATTCACATTGCAAATGGCTGCTACTGGTATTATTGCCCAAGGAATGATTGTTCCACCGCCTACCCAGATAGTAGTAAGTTGGCCAATGCCTGTTAGTACCTCTTTATTGATCTCTATTGCCGAAGAAAACGTATGCGCCAATGATCCAACAAGAGGAAGCCCTGAAAATCCGGAGCCGTCTAAACCGGTTATAGCTCCTGTTATCATTTGTATCAATGCTACAGGAAATTTAGACAAGGTTACGTTGTTGGCCAAAAACAATCCCAAATCCGAAAGAAGGCCCGTTGCATCTTCTCCTAGAATCGTCTGTGCCATTTCCTCGCTGCCCAAGAAGAAAAATGCTCCTATGACTATTACAGGAGCGAAGATCCTGATGCCGAAAACAAATCCTTCCTTTACATATTCCGTTATCTTTTCCAAGCAATTGACCGGATTGTGCTGCACTACAGCTACAAAGCACATTATAAGCACGGCAGTTCCGCCCACAAGAGCAGTTGCATCACCACCTCTAAGCTGATACTTGTACATTACGAAAATATCAAGCACGAACACCAAAGGCGTCAATATCGCTACAGCGTATACTCCCCATCCGGGTTTTCCGCTGTTTTCAACATTGCTGACAACTTCAGGCTTTGCTGGGGATGACTTCAAATCTTTTCGCATCATATAATAGCTGATTGACACGGTTACGATGCTCATTACAAGCCAAAGGGGAAATGTAGCCCTGCTTAACGCAAAAGTATCTTCAATTCCTGCTGCTCTTGCGGCTATGGCAGGCGCTCCCTGAATAAAATAATCACTTGAGAGGGCCACGCCGTGACCAAAGATGTTCATAGCCACTGCTGCCCATACCGGAGGCAGACCCGCCTTTAACGCTGCCGGAAGCATTATCGCCCCCACCAATGCAACTGCAGGAGAAGGCCATATGAACCACGAAAAAAACAGCATGACGAAACCTAATGCAAAGAATGCTATCGTAGGATTGACCATCAGCTTTTTTATCGGAAGAATCATTAGTTCGTCAGCGCCTATGTCCCTTAGTGCGTTTGACATTGCAATTACAAGGGATATCACCAGTATTATCCCCCAAAATTCATTACCTGCTGCGATAAGTGAATTAAATACCGTCTGTACTCCTTTGACTACGCTTCCGGAATACATAAGACCAATAAGAAACACGCCTAATATGCAGGGCAAAAGCGTATCCTTTCTAAAACCCATAGTTATGATTACCAGTATCACAATTGAAAAATATACCCAGTGCAGGGCTGACAGTTCGACCAATCTTTCTCCCCCTCTATATTTAGCTCGATATTTTACTTTAAATCAGCTTTCGACTGAAAACCTCAGTAAGTCCCGCTTTTTCGACTCGTTCTGATATTGCTTTTTTATCAGTTGTATATAATTCCTTTTCCTTCATTCTATCAAAATAGACTGATCCTGAAAATGTGTACTTCTTGCCCATTCCCTCTTTTGTTTTCATGGCGCTATTTACATAGGATATGGCATCTCCTACTGCTGTAGATTCATCAAGTATCAACGGCTTTGATCCTATGGCACATCTTACGCTGTTGTGCCCTGCCAGCAAGCCGGTCGCCATGGCTTCTGTATGGCCTACAAGCAGGCCGGCTTTTTCTCCGCAACAGTATAGATTATCTATGCCTGAAACTTTAAGAGCGTTATCTCTCGGAGCCATATTGAAATACCTGATTGAATTGCCTCTGCCTCCGGAATAGGGATCTTCGTACCTTGCCCCTTCACACCCCGGGACCTGCCTAAGCTTGTGTATGCTGTAAAATGGCGCCATGAACTTAGCGTGTCCGGTATCTAAAAAAATCAAGTTCTCCTTGAACTCTTTTAACGCATACTGCTGACATGCTTTTTGGGCCATGTTATCTTCTGACAAGCTGTCCGGCACCGGCACCACAGCTACACCTGATTTATTGAGCTCGTCTTGAATCTCTTCGGACAGGGACTCCTTGTATATCTTGCACGAGCCACTCATCGCCCCTAGGCTACCGTCAGCTTTTTGTCCGTTTATTTCTCTGGCACCAGCAAGTCCGGCAAGACTTACTCTCCCACCGTATGTAGGACATCTCAAAACGCACATTGCACATCCGTTTCCGTACTTGGTGCAGTTGTTCATGGGTCCTGCTGTACCTGTGGAATCTATGAACACATCACCTCTGAATCTTCTCCCCTTTTGGTCTTCTACGGATAAAATCCCTCGGTTCTCCATATCCACCTTTACGACTCTCGCTTCGTACACTATTTCTATTCCCAGTTTTTTGAGGTGCTTTTCCACTTCAACCGGTGTTTTTGCTATATCATAAAGGCTGGCATGCTTATGTCCAGGAAATTCAATATCTCTGTGTCTTGCAGTGGCATCACATATTTGAAAAAGATCTCCTCCGCCCATAGCTATCATTTCTTCGGTAGCCGTAAATCTTCCATTATTCCTCATTATTCCTCCAACAAGCCCCGTCCCCAATATCATATCAGTTCTTTCAAGAACTCGCACCTGGGCTCCCGCTTTTGCAGCGCTAACTGCTGCGGAACATCCTGCCCATCCACCGCCTACTATGACTATCTCCGCTTTCTTCATGAATCTACCCACTTTCTTTAACTTGTATAATATGATTTTTTAAAATGTGTCACAAAAAAAGCAACTGGATCTTCACCAATTGCCTGGCCACTTTCTCCAGCCTGCCTTTGCCTATTTGTGTCAAGCACGCCTCAATCGTATTTTCTGAAGACATGATATCATAAACATAAAAAAAAAGTCAATTCAATCCCAAATAGCGGGATAAATCGACCTAGGTTATGAGATTATCAACGCATTGAATTATACTCTCAGGTATACTGCTCGAGTGAAACGTCATAATCTTATATTTCTTTGATTTGTTTTTATATCCAATAACCAAGTATTGTGCTGATTTTTTTTGTCTCGACCATAACAACGACTTTGCTCTTCCGATAAGATATCTTAAGAAACTTCTGCTTATGGGTTCGATTTCTTCATCCCTTCTGGTAACGGCACTGAGAATACAAGCTCCAGGTATTTCGTAATAATCCTTATCTGTAGAAATAATCACCCTGTCGTCGGTTACAAAAAAATTCACAAGCTCGACCTTGTTAAACTTTCTGCAATAGACTAGCTTGGCTGCCGCTTTGGCGTTTAGCATGATTTTTAAACTTTCAAATTCCCTCTGTTTTTCATCTTCTTCAAAATCATCTGAAAATCCAATGTTTACTGACAGGAGGTATACTGCCAGAAAATAAACCAACATAGATAATACAAGCAATAACATGGCCACTCAATCCTCTCTTCTGAATTAAAAATCCTTTGAGATGCTTCGAATAAGCTCTATTGTCTTTGTATCATAAAAGTTTTATTCATGCGCCAACACTTCTCTCAGTATCATTATATCAAATACCCTGTCAAATGTACTGATTCAATAATAATCTAATGAGAAATAATGTATACACTATTGCTAAAAAATAAACCGGACTTATAGCCGGCTTATTTTTTTGAAGTTATTTTTTCAGAGCTCCTACGTAAGATCCTGTTCCACCACCTACGTTTATTACTTTGTATCCGGCTAATTCAAGATCATTGCAGGCGCTTAAGCTCCTAGCACCAGACTGACATATTATGTGGTACGTATCGTCTTGTGAAATGTACTTTGAAGGGTTCGTTACCAATAGACCCATGGGTATGTTCTTTGCCCCAGGCAGATGGCCTCTGTGGTATTCGTAAGGTTCCCTTATATCTATCAAGTTCATATTTTCTTTTTTATCCACCAAATCATTTACGTTTACGGTTTTAAAATTATTTTTATTTAAGAATGCAAACATTTAAAAGCCTCCTTGTAATATTAGTATATAAGTAGTTTCTTATATGCTAATATTACAAGGGTTTATGCTAATTGTCAATACCCTTTAAAAAGAACAATAATTTTTTTTCAATACTTCAATCACTGTTTTAATTCGCTCGTCATATATATCATAGGTAATGCTTAGTCCATTCTTTTCAGATTGCAGTATCTTATGAGCTTTTAATATGGAAAGGTGCTGAGACAGAGCGGATTGAGTCATATTTCTCAGTTTTTCATGCAATTGACTGACCGTCATGGGACTTTGAATCAAATAACAAACGATCATTAGCCTGTTCTCGTTTGACAAGACTTTTAAAATTTGCGCAACTTCTTTCATCTCTTCCATAGCTTTCAGCTCCTTGATTTTGTAGCGACTTGTTTCGATTTAATTCTGTTATTTGCCATCTATTCCGTAATCTACTTTCAGCTCTTTGGCAGTTCCATCTTTAAATACCAGCTCTGGGTTTTTTATGCTCACCTTGGTTCCGGATGGAACTGATTTTGTTATAAATGCGTTACTTCCTATAACTGCGTCAGCACCTATTACCGTCTCCCCTCCCAGTATGGACGATCCTGAATAGACCGTAACATTGTCCTCTAAAGTAGGATGCCTCTTAACGCCTCTTAAACTCTGACCGCCTCTAGTGGAAAGTGCACCCAAAGTCACTCCCTGATATATCTTCACATTATCGCCTATGTGGGTGGTTTCTCCTATAACGACGCCTGTTCCGTGATCTATGAAAAAATACCTCCCAATGGTCGCTCCTGGGTGTATGTCTATCCCCGTTAAATTGTGAGCGTACTCGCTTAGTATCCTTGGTACCAGCGGAGCCTCCAACAAGTATAGCTCATGAGCCAGCCTGTGTATGCTAACAGCGAATATTCCCGGGTATGAAAATATGATTTCTTCCTTGCCTGTAGCAGCTGGATCACCCTGAAACGCCGCCTCGACGTCAGTGGCTAAAAATTCTCTGATTTTTGGCAGCCTCTCCAGAAAAACATAGCTAATTTCTGAAGCTTTTTTTTGTATGACCTCTCTCTTACAGATATTTTCCCCCTTGGTTTTAGAAAACTCCTGCAAGCTCAAAGCAAACACGAGTTGTTCAGTAAGTATCTCGTGAACATTTACAACCAGCTCACCTGTATGGTACTTCATTATCTCGCCTCTGCAAGCATGTCTGTTGAAATATCCAGGAAAAATCATTTGCCTTAGTTGGCCAGCCAAATTTATTATGACATCCCTGTCCGGCATTGGGCACTGCACATGAGGGAGTATCGAAGTCTCTTCCTTGTAGCTTACGATTGCTTCCATCACTATTTTATCGATTCTTTTCTTATCCAATAGTCTCGGCATTTTTTATAACCTCATTTCTTTTTTTAAGTCCTTTTGCCTAAATTGTTTGTTACTCCATTTTATTATTATTCTTTTGATTCGTCAATTGACTAGATTCTATTTCGTTATGTTATAATGGTTATTGTATAAATTCAAATCAGAGGTGCAAAATGGACAATATAAAATTAACCGAATACAGCCACGGAGCTGGATGTGGGTGCAAGATATCACCCGAAATATTGGAATCCATATTGGAAGGATCAAAATCATCCTTGGAATTCCCCAACCTTCTTGTGGGAAACAGCTCAAAGGACGACGCTGCAGCATTTGACTTAGGCAATGGCACATCCGTGTTGAGCACAACGGATTTTTTCATGCCAATCGTGGACGATCCATATACTTTTGGAAAAATAGCCGCCACAAATGCCATTAGCGACATATACGCAATGGGCGGAAAACCGTTAATGGCTGTTTCTATATTTGGATGGCCTATTAAGAAGCTGCCTGTGGATGTTGCCAAGCAAGTCATAGCAGGGGGTAAATGCGTCTGTGAAAATGCAGGCATACCTTTGGCAGGAGGCCACAGCATCGATTCACCTGAACCAATTTTCGGTCTTGCCGTGACTGGGCTTGTGGAGAACGTAAACCTTAAGAAAAACAACTCAGCAACTGAAGGCTGCGAGCTATTTCTAACAAAGCCCCTTGGCATTGGAATACTCGCAACCGCACAAAAGAGAAAAAAAATAGAGGCTCAAGATTTAAGTCAAGCCATAGACGTCATGTGCACCCTCAACTCGATTGGTGAAGATATCGCCAAAATAAAAGGCGTTAAAGCTTTGACTGATGTCACCGGTTTCGGACTGTTAGGCCATCTGGCTGAAATCTGCGAAGGCAGCGATATATCCGCTGTTATCGACTTCGAAAAGGTTCCATTGCTTGATAACACCTCTAAATACCTCTCAATGGGATGCACCCCAGGAGGTACTCGCAATAATTTTGCAAGTTATGGACATAATATCTCACCTCTTACTGAAGATCAAATGAATATACTGTGTGATCCACAGACTTCCGGCGGACTACTGGTGGCAGTGGAAAAAAATTCCGTGGAGGAGTTTTTGAATGTTACTAAAAATGCAGGTCTGCATCTAGACTCAATAGGTATAACCGTGCCTAAATCCAATCATTTCGTAAAGGTAGTGTAGCTTATGTTTGAAACAACCGCAGACTTCAAAAAAATAGTATTGACCGAACTGCCGCTAATCGACGTAAGAGCCCCCATTGAATACGAAAAGGGAGCATTCTTAAACAGTGTAAATCTCCCAATTATGAATGATGAGGAAAGACGTTTAGTTGGCATATGCTACAAGGAAAAGGGTAACGAAGAAGCGGTCAACCTAGGAAACAAACTGGTTTCAGGTTCATTAAAAGACCAAAGGATTAAAGATTGGACTGATTTTTTAGCAAAGCATCCACAAGCTCTAATCTACTGCTTCAGAGGCGGGCAAAGGTCGCAAATCAGCCAGAAGTGGATTTATGATGCCACGGGCCAGCCGACATTGCGGCTGGATGGAGGCTACAAAGCCTTTAGAAACTTTCTGATAGATGCCCTAGCTCCAGACAACATATCATCTTCACCCTTGGTACTAACGGGATATACAGGTTCGGGAAAGACAGACCTTCTTCTGGAGTTTGACTCCTCTGTGGATTTGGAGGGTCTGGCAAACCACCGAGGCTCATCCTTTGGCAACCAAGTCAACACCCAGCCCACTCAAATTAATTTTGAAAACAATCTTGCATACAGAGTGATGCAGCACAGCTCAAAAGCCTATAAATACATGCTTCTGGAAGATGAAGGACGCAACATAGGCAGAAGCTATTTACCTAAAGAGCTTCATAGATACTTTAAATCGGGAGAACTGGTTCTTGTCCATGTCGACTTTGATATAAGGCTTGAAAATATTTTCGATGAATACGTAATTAAATCACAAGTCGAATACGAAAAAGCCTCTATGAAAGGTTGCGGTCTTGATACTTGGGCATCTGCCATTTCAAAAAGTTTGGTTAAAATAAAGAAACGCCTTGGAGGCGAATGCTACGCTAGGGCATCCAGAGCATTCGAAGATGCTTTTCTTTCGCAAAAAAACACTGGCGATCCAACCCTGCATAAGGCATGGGCTGGCATTCTATTAAAAGAGTATTACGATCCAATGTATAAATATCAAATCGACAACAAGCGGGAAAGCATAGTTTTTGAGGGAAATACGGCAGAAGTCAGAGATTATCTAAATGAAAAAACATCCCTGTATCTATAAAAAGGCCGACGCTGAGCGTCGACCTTTTTAAAATGTATTAAATTATCTGACCACTAAAACCGGTTTTTTTATGTGGTGCAGAACTTTATTTGTCACGCTTCCTAAAATAAAGCTCTGGATCCCTCCACTTATACCCACTGAACCCATAACTATAAGGTCGATATCATCATTTTCGTTTACAAATTTAATAAGTCTATTGGCGGGATCTCCCTCCAGCTCGATGGTTTCAACCTTATCAGCCATATCAGCAAAAAATGCTTTCGACTTATCTAGTATATTCTGGGAGTGTGTTCCTGCAGCATCAACCAGCTGTTGAAGAGTCGAGCCCATATCAACTACATTTCCCGGCTCATATGGATACAGTGGAAATCTCACGTCTTTAACATGGACTAGAACCACTACGCTTCCAAAGGCCTCGGCCAGTTCTTTTCCACTTTTCATCGCCTTTTCAGAATACTCCGATCCATCCACAGGTATTAATATTTTCTTCATGTATTATACCTCCCTAAATTTAATATACTATATATTTACCCTGATGGAATAAGTTCACGCATAAATTTAACGGGGAGATATTTTTATCATCTTAAAGGTATTTCCAGCCGCTGGTCGGGATATATATGATCATTTCCTAAAATTCCGTTGTGTATAGATATTTCGTATACGATATCTCGGATATCTATTTTATCGGAACCGTAGTCCTTTGCAATAGACCAAAGAGTGTCTCCTTCTTTGACTATGTAGGTTCCATATACGGGTATTTCGTCTCCTCTTACGATCTGAGCCAGCCCTGTTGATAGAAGCAACATAAAGAGAATGATAACGAAAACCGCCAATGCCAGCCTTTTTTTATCTACTACCTTTATCCTTTTACCTGCAATGCTCATTTTATCCGCCTCCTAGAACGTTTGTTCTATTTTAATATAACAGAACACTTGTTCTCTGTCAACTTTTTTCGAACATTTGTTTGTACCAGGTCTTTTCCTGTGCTATAATAAATATGGAAACGGAGGAGATATCATGTATGAAGATTTAAGTCAAAAGCAAAATGAAATACTCGAATACATAGTAGCTGAAGTCAACAAGAAGGGATACCCGCCTTCCGTTAGGGAAATATGCCAGGCTGTGGGCTTAAAAAGCACCTCAACCGTACATGGCCACTTATCCAAACTAGAAAAAAAAGGGTATATCCGAAGAGACCCGACCCTGCCCAGAGCCATAGAAATAATGGGAAGGCTGTCTGATGATTTGCCTCCAAACGCCAAAGAAATGGTGAACATCCCCGTTGTGGGGAGAGTAACTGCCGGAGAACCGATTTTGGCATTTGAAAACATAGAGGATTCATTTCCTCTACCCGTTGATTTTGTCGGTAAAAACGAATGCTTCATTCTATCCATTAAAGGAGACAGCATGATAGAAGCTGGAATTTTGGATGGGGATTATGTAATAGTAGAAAAAAAGAACACTGCTGCAAACGGAGACATCGTAGTTGCCCTGGTAGACGAAGAGGAAGCTACGGTTAAAAGGTTCTTCAAAGAAAAAAACCACATTAGGCTCCAACCTGAAAATTCTGCAATGGATCCTATAATACTGGACGACGTGCGCATACTTGGCAAGGTTTCAGGTGTAATCAGAAAAATGTAAGTTCATACACGGCACAGACAAATAAACACGACTCTTTGAAGTCGTGTTTATTTGTCAAAAACTCAAAAATCCCTTGTCTCCAAGCTCTTTTAATGCCATATATATTCCCAGCTTTCCATGTTCGTGGGTTAGACCTCCCTGCAGATACGCTATATAAGGTTCTCTCATGGGGGCATCCGCACTTAACTCGATGGAAGATCCCTGAATAAAGGCACCTGCAGCCATTATCACCTGATCGCTGTACCCTGGCATATCCCATGCCTCCGGGGTTACAAAAGAGTCTACGGGAGCAGCGCTTTGAACTGCTCTGCAAAATGCCTCAACCATTTCCTTTGAACCAAACTTAATGGATTGGATTATATCACTTCTCTGATCTTGAGGAAGGGGGCAAACTTCGTATCCCAGCCTTTTAAATACCCCGGCAGCGAGAATCGCAGTTTTGATGGATTCACCTACTGTGTGGGGCGCCAGGAAAAGACCTTGCAGGTATGTTCTGTTTATTCCAAGGGTAGCTCCTGTTTCTTTTGCTATCCCCGGAGCAGACAGCCTGCATGCCGCGAGATAAACAAGAGCTTTCTTTCCCGCTACATATCCTCCCATGGGGCTTATTCCCCCTCCGGGGTTCTTGATGAGGGATCCAGCCACTAAATCTGCTCCTACGTCTGTAGGCTCCAGGATATCCAGAAACTCCCCGTAACAATTGTCCACCATCACTGCTACGTTGGGCTTAACTTTTTTTATTGCAAAGATTGCTTCCTTGATTTCCTCTATCGTCAAAGCCTTCCTCCAGCCGTATCCGGTAGATCTTTGAATATATACAAGCTTGGTTTCGTCCCTCAATGCTTCCAGAACTTTTTCTAGATTTATGCCATCTCTACAAAGATCAATTTGGGCATACTTTACTCCATAATCCTTAAGTGTTCCGTAGTTTTTTCCCTTCCCATCGATAATAGTCCTCACCGTATCGTATGGGGAGCCCGTAATAGAAAGAAGCTCGTCCCCTGGGCGGAGCACTCCGTAAAGACATAGGGATATAGCATGGGTTCCCGATATTATCTGGGGTCTGACCAAGGCATCTTCCGTATTGAACACCTGGGCATAGATTTTCTCTAGGACGTCTCTGCCTTCATCATCGTAGCCGTAGCCTGTAGATACGTTAAAATGCCTGTCACTTAGATTATGTTTCTGCATGGCTCGTATTACCTTTAGCTGATTATATTCGCATATTTCCTTTACCTTCTCAAATATGTCCTTAAGGGTTTTTTCTTCTCTATTGCATAATTCCAGTATTTTTTCATCAATGCCGAACTTTTCGTACATGGCCTCTTTAATCTGCATCTATATAATGTTCCTTTCATCCAGATAATCAAATACGTCAGCATACAAAGCCTCTTTGTCTGCATAAGCATCTATGTAAAACCACTTTATTTCATCATATCTTTTGAACCAGGTAAGCTGTCTTTTAGCGAACCTTCTTGTATCCCTCTTCAAGATGTACACTGAATGTTCATAAGTCCACTCTCCCGACAGGTACTTGACGATTTCCTTGTATCCAAGCCCCTGCATGCTGACCAAATCCTTTGAATAACCCATTTCTATAAGCCTTCTTACCTCTGCTACCAATCCTTGTTCAAGCATAATATCTACTCTCTTGTCGATCCTATCATATAGGAGCTCTCTATCCATATTGAGACCGATCATTACAGGTTCGTAGGGAATTTCATTTTTTTGCGACTCCTCGTCCTGGATGCTCTTTTTGACTCCTGAAACCATATACACCTCCAGAGCTCTCATGACTCTTTTAATGTTATTAGGATGTATTGCCTCAGCCGATTCAGGATCTACAGATTCAAGCATCGAATACAGATATCCGCCGCCCTTTTCTTTGAATGTCTTTTGCAGCTCACGCCTTTGCTCATCAGATGGGGGAGTATTTGAAAAAGTCCAAGGCTTTACCAAACTGTTTATATAAAGTCCGGTTCCTCCAGCTATTATGGGAAGTTTGCCTCTATCTCGGATCTTTTGGATGATTTCTTCGCTTTTGTTTCTGAAATCCGCGACACTGAAAGGTTGGTCCGGATCAATTACATCAATGAGATGATGCTCTATTTTCTTCATTTCAGGCCAGGAAGGCTTTGCAGTTCCTACATTCATATGCCGGTATATCTGCATCGAATCTGCAGATATTATTTCGCCATTATTTTTTTCTGCTATCCGTATCGCCAAATCTGTTTTTCCGGAGGCAGTAGGGCCTGTCACTATTAAAATTTTCGTTTTCATAAATTCTCCTATATTACTCTTTTAAAAAGCTTTTCCATTTCGTATTTCGTCATCGATATGGCAACAGGACGCCCATGTGGGCAAGTAAAGGGCATGTCACATTTTTTCAAAAGCTCTATAAGCTCTTTTATCTCTTTGATATCGAGTCGTTGATTTCCTTTAATTGCTTGTTTGCAGGCAGAAAGGATTATTTTTGTCTCCAATTCATGGATTTTCCCGTCGGTAAAGTCGTCAAGTATCCTGGTAAGAAGTTCTGCTTCCGCCGGTTTGTCCAATAGATATGGAACACCTCTCAATACAATGGAGCTGTCTCCAAACTCGTCGTAGTCGAAGCCAAGCCTTTCAAAGGCTTTCTTGTTGTTTTTTAAGAATTCATACTTGTCCGGTGCCATCTTCATATTTACCGGCATGATAGACTGGGTGCTGTTTTTGCTGTTTTTTATCTCTTTGCTTATCTTTTCGAACAAAATCCTTTCATGGGCGGCATGCTGGTCAATCAGGACGATCTGTTCCCCCTGCTTTTCCAATAAGATATATGTATTAAAAAGCTGTCCTATAATAGTAGCTTTTTGAAACAAACCTTCAATTCCTTTGGTTTTTTTTGTGTCCTCTAGATATTCGGGCAAATCTTCCTTAAGTATTTCAGGTTTGGCTTCAGGAGTTAATTCAAATCCATCAGTAATCGTTTCTGTATTTTGCTCAATTAACAAAGGCACTTCTTCAAACACAGCAGTTTTTTCTTCTTTAATATCAATCCCATTGTTCATATCTTCAATATATTTAAAATAAGGTTTTTCTTTATTCCGCTCTTCTGAGAATTGATGTGGTTTCTTTTCCTCAAGATTTTGTCTTATGATTTTTCTGATTCCGCTTTTTAAAAGCAGCATTACCAGGCTTTCATTCAATATCTTGATCTTTGTCTTGGCCGGGTGAATGTTTACGTCCAGCATGTCAGGGGGCAGCTTTATATTCAGTATGAACACGGGATGCTGATTGATCATAACCGTATTGTCATATGCGTCCTCTATGGCTTTATTAATTTTAATTTCTCTTACATACCTGTTGTTTATGAAGATAAACTGGTAGTCTCTTGTTTTTTTCGTATAATACGGGCTGCCTAAGAATCCTTCTATTTTCATGGGAGAATTTTCATAATCTGCCTTGAACAGCTCACTGTCAAACCTCTCCCCGAACAGACTCTTAAGGGTATTTTCGAGGCCGCCATTCCCCGGTGTCCTTAAAACTTCAGAATTATCCAGCATTAGGCTAAAGGAAACTTCGGGATGGGACATGGATAAGACCTGTACAATCTGGATGATCTTTTTATTTTCGTCTCCCGGCTTTTTCATATGCTTGAGCCTTGCAGGAGTATTGAAAAATATCTCTTCTATTGATATCGACGTTCCTCTTTTGCAGGAGATTGCCTGTTTTTCCCCTTTTCCCTCTATCAGCCTCAACCCGGTTCCAAGTCCGTCCTCAGAATCCGATGTCCTAAGGGTTACCTTTGATATCGCAGCCATACTCGCAAGGGCTTCTCCCCTAAACCCCAAAGTATGAAGGTTGTCCAGGTCGTCTATTTTTTTAATCTTGCTCGTCCCATGTCTCTTAAAGGCATTGAAGACATCAGCTTCGCTTATCCCTTCACCGTCGTCTACGACTCTAATCAAGGTTTTGCCTCCGTTTTCTATCTCTATCCTGACATTTTCCGAACCCGCATCTATCGAATTTTCAACAAGCTCTTTAACAACTGCTGCCGGATCGGTTATCACCTCTCCAGCTGCTATTTTCGCTGCTGTTTGGCTATCTAAAAAGGCAATCTTCATATTATCACTCGCTTGTCAGTCTTTTTTTAAGGGCGTTTAAATAATTCATAGCCTCTATCGGCGTCATTTCTTCGATGGGCAGGGTCTCAAGCTCTTCAATTACAAGCTTGTCCTTGTAGTTGAAAAGGTTGAGCCGGTCTTTATCTTCAGAAACTGTTTCCTGGGTTTTTTTGCTTCTTTTAATTCTAACTTCCTTTTCCTCCATTACCAATAGAAGCTCATTTGCCCGTTGGATGACACCCTGGGGAAGCCCAGCCAGCTTCGCGACTTCTATTCCATAGCTTTTATCCGCACTTCCCGGAACGATCTTTCTAAGGAAAATCACTCCTTCTTCCCTTTCCTGTACCTTAATACAGTAGTTGCGAACTCCATCCATCATTTTTTCAAGTTCTGTTAGCTCATGATAATGAGTTGCAAACAAGGTCTTGCACCCTACCTTTGCGCTGTCTGCTAGATGTTCGGCAACAGCCCAGGCGATGCTAAGCCCGTCAAAAGTACTTGTGCCTCTTCCGATTTCATCAAGTATGACAAGACTGTTCTTTGTTGCGTTTTTTAAGATGTTTGAAACTTCGCTCATCTCAACCATAAAGGTGGAATGCCCGGAAGCTAGATCGTCAGAAGCTCCTACCCTAGTGAATATCCTGTCAACGACGCCTATTTTTGCCTGTTTGGCTGGCACAAAGGATCCAACTTGGGCCATGAGAGCTATAAGCGCAACCTGCCTGATATAGGTTGACTTTCCTGCCATATTCGGGCCGGTAATCAGAATCATCCTATTATTTCTGCAGTCAATTTCACAAGAATTTGGTACAAAGTCGTTAGAGTCCATCATTGACTCTACAACCGGGTGCCTTCCGTCAAAAATTATTATCTCATCAGACTCCGCCACTGATGGCTTCACATATCCATTTTCATAGGCAGCCTGTGAAAAAGAATATAGCACATCTATCACGCTGATAAAATCCGCAGTTTTTTTAATGCGATTTATATTTCTTATTATTTCTTGTCTGACATCCTGAAAAATTTCGTATTCAAGCTCTACGAGTTTTTCGTCTGCTTCCAATATCTTCGTCTCTAGATCCTTCAGCTCCTCTGTGAAATATCTCTCACAATTTGCCAGAGTCTGTTTTCTTACAAAACGTTCGGGTACGAGATGAAGATTGGTCCTGGTTACCTCGATGTAGTACCCAAACACCTTGTTATATTTTATCTTCAGAGATTTTATGCCTGTTTTTTCCTTCTCTTCAGCCTCGATTCTCAAAATCATGTCTTTGCTGTTTCCAGAGATATTTCTGTAGTAGTCTACATTTTTATCGTAACCGTATTTTATAAGGTTTCCTTCTTTTAATGTAGCCGGTCCATCGGGATTGATGGATTTTTCAATTAGCTCTCCTAAATCCTCCAGATCATCTATTCCCATTCTTATTTCAGATAGATAACCACTTTTTGCACTATCCAATATATTCTTGATATCCGGAATCAAGAATATGGAATCCTTTAGGGCGGTCATGTCTCTGGAATTGCAGTTTCCAAACGACAGCTTGCCAACTATTCTTTTAAGGTCGTAAATGCTCCCTAAAGCTGATTTAAGCCTATCTTTTATAGAAACATCCTCATATATTGATTCTACGGCCTCAAGCCTTTTATTTATCAGTATTGGGTCTGTAAGTGGCTCGCTCAGCCATTTTTTTAGCTTTCGCCCTCCCATGGAAGTCAGGGTCTTATCTAGTATTCCAAGGAGGCTGCCCTTTTTGTCCCCACCTCTTATGGTCTTTACCAGCTCCAGATTGGATCTTGTGGCATAATCCAATGACATGTAGCTATCGACTTCATACCAATTTATCCTGTCTATATGGGAAAGGGTTCTCATCTGCGTCTGGTCGATATATTCGAGAAGAGCACCTGCAGCTCTCAGGCCATTCTGCCTGTCGGTAAGTCCCAAGGAATTTACAGAATATACTCCAACTGACCGAGATATAATCTCCTTTGAATTTTCCAAGTCAAAATACTTGTTGGGCAACACGTTAGTGAACATCGAAAACTTGTTTGCCATTGTTTCGTGGAGAGCCTTGTCTTTGTACAAAACCGTATTTAATAGAATTTCGGATGGGGAAATTTTTGCGATTTCATCAAGAATCCTGTATTTGTTCTCATGGCCATTTAGCTCAGTAACAAAGAATTCTCCTGTAGAAACATCCATATATGCCAGTCCGAAGTCTACCATGTTGTAATAAATGCTCATCAGATAATTGTTGGAACGATCCTTAAGGTAGTTGCCGTCGTTAACAGTCCCGGGAGATATTATTCTCACGACATCTCTTTTAACTATTCCTTTTGCTTCCTTTGGATCCTCTACCTGCTCGCAGATTGCTACCTTGTATCCCTTTTCTATCAACTTTGCTATGTAGCCTTCTGCGGAATGATATGGCACGCCGCACATGGGAGCTTTTTCTTCTAAACCGCATTCCCTGCCTGTTAGGGTTATTTCAAGCTCTCTAGATGCTGTTATTGCATCGTCAAAAAACATCTCGTAGAAATCCCCAAGGCGAAAAAATAATATGGCATCCTTTACCTTCTCGTGTACATTTAAGTACTGTCTCATCATTGGTGTTAGCTGATCCATGAAACCATCCCTTTACTGTTCTATTTCTCCGTTTAGGCTGAAGGTCTTTGCCTGGGTTATTTTAACTTTGACGATTTTCCCCGTCAACGACGTATCTCCCGGAAAATTGACCAGCTTGGCCGTTTCGGTTCTGCCGGAAAGGTTTTTCGGGTTATTCTTGCTGGGCCCTTCCACAAGAACATCCAAGGATTTACCCACGTAACCTTGGTTTATCTCCCTGCCAATTTTATTGTGAACTTCAAGGAGCCTGTTAAGCCTTTCATGCTTCAAACCTTCCGGCACCTGGTCCTCTCGCCCCCATGCCGGAGTGCCTTCCCTTGGAGAATACAGGAAGGTAAATGCCAAGTCGAATCTGCACTTTTCCATAACATCCAAGGTATCTTGGAAATCTTCTTCAGTTTCCCCGGGAAAACCAACGATTATATCCGTAGTAAGCGCAACTTCAGGAATTCGTTTTTTTATCTTTTCAACAAGGGCGATGTAGCTATCCTTGTCGTATTTTCTGTTCATCTCTTTTAATATCCTGCTGCTTCCAGATTGTACAGGCAAGTGTATATGATTGCATATCTTCGATTCTTCGGCAATCGCTTCAATCACCTCATCAGAAAGATCCTTTGGATGAGACGTCATGAACCTTATCCTATCGAGTCCTTCAGTTTTAGCAAGCTCTCTCATCAAGGTTCCAAATCCAACAGAATCTTCAAATGTATTGCCGTAAGAATTTACATTTTGTCCAAGGAGGGTTATCTCCCTGCACCCATTTTGAGATAGTGCCTCAACCTCCATCTTAATGCTGTCGATGCTCCTGCTTCTCTCCCTGCCCCTTGTGTATGGGACGATGCAATAGCTGCAAAAATTATTGCATCCATTCATTATTGATACATAAGCCTTGAAATCGTATTTTCTGTCCACTGGAAGGTTTTCTACGATTTCTCCGCCTTCCTGCCATACGCCGACCACCATTTCGTGCTTCTCCATATGATTGGAGAGCATATCGGGAAACTCATGGATATTGTGGGTTCCAAATACGATATCCACATGCCTATGCTTGCTTTTGACCTCGGCAACCACAGACTCTTGTTGCATCATGCACCCGCAAATAGCAAGGATAAGTTCCGGTCTGTCTCGTTTGACCCTTTTGTATCGTCCAAGGTGCCCGAAGAACTTATCGTTTGCATTTTCTCTCACGCTGCAGGTATTTAGTATCACGATATCTGCCATATTTTCGTCCTCGACAGATACATGCCCCAACTCCATCAGCATCCCTGATATTTTTTCGGAGTCATTTTCATTCATCTGACAACCGTAAGTAGTAATTTTATAGTTCATTTTCTCTCACCTTTCAAACTTATGGGTGCTCGGCTTTCGCCTCTGCACAAGTAATAATTATAACATATTTCTTATATAAAATTGAGAGAAAATATCCTTTGGCTTAAGAAATTAAATCCTTGAGTTTTTCTATGTCATTAATTACTTTGTCCATATCCACGTGCTTTCCGTCGCCTTTTTCCACCAGATCTATTAGCTCGTACAGCTCTGAAGTGATTTTTTCCTTTGCCGCCTCTTCCACTTCGATGATATCCTTGTGATCTATGATTTCCTCCGAGTGAGTTATTTCTATGGTATCACCCATGTTTGGCATCAGAACTTCCCTGTGGAATTTGTCCTCGAGAGTGTTCTTGAGGTTTTCCATTCCTTCTTTTTCTCCATGAATCAGTATAATTTTTTCCGGAAGCTTCTTGTTTGAGTCTATCCAATCCACTATTCCGTCCAAATCAGCGTGGCTTGAAAATCCCTCTACAGAATATATCCCTGATTTAACCGCAATTTCTTCACCAAATATCCTTACCTTGCCTACTCCCGTTTTCAAAGAAAATCCCAGCGTCCCCGGGGCTTGATATCCCACGAACACTACAGAAGATTCTTTTCTCCAAAGGTTGTGCTTTAAATGATGTTTTATCCTCCCCGCTTCGCACATGCCACTGGCGGAGATAATGACCTTGCTTTTTTTGTCGGAGTTTATCTGTTTTGATTCGTCGCTTGTCAATGTGAAGTGCAGGTTTTCAAAGAGCAGGGGATCGTCTCCCCCGGCTATCATCTTTTTGGTTTCCTTGTCAAAATGCTTGCAGTTTCTTCTGAAAATTTCAGTAGCCTTTATTGCCAGTGGGCTGTCCACATAGACAGGAATTTTATCGAATTCTCCCAAAAGGCCGTTCTCCTTATATTTGTTTATATCGTACAATACCTCCTGGGTCCTGCCAACAGCAAAGGATGGTATCACTACATTTCCTCCCTTCGCAGCTGTTTTTTTAATAATGGAAAGCAGCTCTTTGCTTTGTCCCCTTCCATTGGAATGAGTTCTGTCTCCATAGGTGGATTCTATAACCAGGTAATCCACTTCTTCAACCGTAGCAGGGTCTTTTAAAAGTGGTATATTCGTATTTCCTATATCCCCAGTGAACAGATAGACATTCCATCGGCCGTTTTCATGCACCTTTATCTCCACAAATGCAGAGCCTAGCATATGCCCTGAATTGATGAATCTGACTTTAAGCGTGGAATCTATCTCTATTTCTTTCCTGTAATCTACCCCTGCAAACTGCTTCATGGAGTTCACTGCATCGGCTACGTTGTACATGGGCGGCCTTTCGTCCAGGCCCTTTCGCAGCCTTTTTCTGTTTTTCCATTCGCTTTCCATCTCCTGTATATGGCCGCTATCCTGAAGCATAATGTCGCAAAGCTCAACTGTTGCATGATTAGTATATATTTTCCCGGTAAAGCCTTCCTTACATAGCTTGGGAATTCTCCCTGAGTGATCAATGTGAGCATGGGTCAGCAGCATAAAGTCCAAGTCTGCAGGGTCAAAGGGAAACTCCTTGTAGTTCAATTCTTCAAATTCCTTTCCACCCTGGAACATTCCGCAATCGACTAAAAATTTTTTATCACGGGTTTCTGCCAGAAAGCAAGATCCTGTAACCATTTGAGCTGCGCCATAAAAAGAAAGTTTCATAAAATCACGTCCTTTTTTATTTTATTGATTGACAAAGTTTTTTATTTGTTGTATATTATTATTTGTCACTACGAACGAGGTGTAGCGCAGTTTGGTAGCGCACATGGTTTGGGACCATGGGGCCGGGGGTTCGAATCCCTCCACCTCGACCATTTTAACATACGTGGGGGCCTTTAGCTCAGTTGGTTAGAGCAACCGGCTCATAACCGGTAGGTCCTGGGTTCGAGTCCCTGAAGGCCCACCATCTTTTTTTTCGCCCAAGTAGCTCAGTCGGTAGAGCAGAGGACTGAAAATCCTCGTGTCGGTGGTTCGATTCCGCCCTTGGGCACCATCTTAAAATGGAACTTTTAAAATATTTATAAGCTGGTGTGGCTCAACGGTAGAGCAGCTGACTTGTAATCAGCAGGTTGTAGGTTCGATTCCTATCACCAGCTCCATAGAAACTTTCAGAATCGCTATGCGGTTCTTTTTTTATTGTGTCTAAAAATCAATTGTGCAAAAAGGGCGGTTGATTTCAACCGCCCTATATCGCTTATTTATCTTGCTGATCAAAAATATCTCCTAGGATATTCCCTATGGAATTGTCTGACTCATCCTCATAAACCGTCTCATTTACTTCGATTTCTTTTGCCGGCTCTGCAACAAGCTCTTTGATGCTCAAGGAAATCTTCTTTTGCTCATCATTTATGCCTATTATCTTGGCCGTAACCTGATCGCCGGCATTCAATACATCCTCTACCTTTGCAACCTTATCATGGGACAGTTCGCTGATGTGAATCAAGCCTTCAACCTCTTCCATTATCTCAGCAAAAGCTCCGAAAGGGGCGATTCTAGTTATCTTAACATCCACTTCATCACCTGTGCTGTACTTCTTGGAAAATACAGTCCAAGGCTCTTCGCTAAGTTCCTTAATGCTCATCTTGATCTTGTATTCTTCTTTATTGACCTCAGTTACAACGGCTTTTACTTCGTCCCCAATCTTGTACATGTCAGAAGGATGTTTTACCCTTGCCCAAGACAAGTCGCTTATGTGCACGAACCCATCAATCGGACCTACTTTTACAAAAATACCGAAATTAGTAATTGATTTTATAGGGCCTTCCAGGATATTCCCAATTTCTACTGAATTAATGAATTCGTCCTTCGCTTTGGTCTCTTGTTCCTTCTTTTCCTTGTATTCTTGTTCCAATACGACCTTTTGAGAAAAAATGACTCTGTTTTTTCTTTTGTCAAATTCGATTATAAGACCTTTTACGCTCTTGCCAACCAAGGTTTCCAGGTCCTTTACGAATCTCATGTGGTATTGTGATGCAGGCATGAATGCCTGCCCTAGGCCCAGATCAACTATAAGTCCACCCTTGACAGCTTTAATCACAGAGCCTTCAAGAAGCCTCTTTTCGTTGAATGCGTTGTATAGCTCCTCTGAAGCCTTCTTTTGCATGACCTTCTTTTTAGATACTTCCACGTTTCCGTTTCCGTCGTTTAAATTTGTGACCATCACTTCTATTTCGTCTTCGACTTTTACCGCTTCAGTAAGGTCGATATCCTCGTCAGTATATTCATCCTTGGATAGAATCGCATCAGCCTTGTAGTTGATATTTAAGTAAATTTCATTCTTATTTACTCCTATCACCTTTCCAGTCACGATGCTTCCCTTTCCAAGTCTTCTAAAAGTCTCCTCGTAGGATGCTTCCATTTCTGAATCTTTCAACATTTCTTCAAATGATTTTGTCATCTTATTGATAACCTCCTTAATAATCCAATGGGGTGTTGATGCTCCTGCTGTAATGCCTACTGTTTCGCAGCCTTTCAAAATATCAATATCCAATTCATCAGCTGTTTCGATGTGAACTGTTTTTTTGCAATGCTTCCTTCCGATGTCGGCAAGCTTTTTTGTATTAGAGCTATGTCGCCCTCCAACGATTATCATACAGTCGGACTCCTTAGCAATCTGCGCCGTCTCCTCCTGCCTGGTTTTTGTGGCATTGCAAATAGTATTAAGAATAATTGCTTCAGGGTATGATTTCTTTATCTCCTCAGATATTTCTTCGAAAGTCCCGCGATTCATGGTAGTTTGCGCTACAACGCATATTTTATCATATTTTTGGTCAATTGGCACACTATTTTTATCATTGATTACTTCTGCCTTATAATCACACCAGCCGTTTATTCCAATGACTTCCGGATGTGTGCTATCTCCTACTATGAATATTTTGTAATCTTTTTGATAATATTCCTTGACTTTATTATGTATTTTTTTGACGTAGGGACAAGTTGCATCTATCAACTCGACTCCGGTCTCGGCAATTTCTTCAATTATGTCCGCACCCACCCCATGAGACCTTACTGTGATGATGCCACCCTTGGCAGATCCAACATCGCTAATAATCTTTACCCCCTGTTGCTCCAGCTTGTCAGTAACTTGCCTGTTGTGTATCAAAGGTCCCAAAGTAAATATATTATCCTCGCCCTTTTCAAGAGCGTCTTCCACCTTTTTCATCGCCTGGTTTACTCCAAAGCAGTAACCGGCGCTTTTAGCCAAGATTATTTTCATGTCTCCACCTTCAATCCTTAGCAAGCTCTTTGATTCTTTCCATTATCATCAAACTTATCTCCTTGAGTTTTTCCTTGTCGTTTTTCACGCCGTAATACTCCTTCAAGCTGATGGGCTCGCCTATGTTAATGTGAATAGTGCTCCTGAATTTATAGTTACCCCTCAAACCTACAGGTATAACATCGCATTTTGATTTTAGAGCCAGAACTGCGAGACCGGATTGCGGATTTCTCTCCACGCCTTCCTTGACTCTCGTTCCCTCTGGAAATATCCCCAGAACCTCGTCGTTTTTAAGTACCCTTAAAGCGCTTTTTATTGCATTTACATCCGCTTCTCCCCTTCTTACAGGTATGACAGTCAGCTTGTGCAAAACCCATGAAAAAACCTTGTTCTTGAAAAGCTCCCGCTTTCCTAGGAAGCTTATGTGCCTTTTTCCGGTCCTGCAGGCTACTATGACGGGATCTGCCCAATGAATATGATTTGAGCTTATTATAAGCGGAACCCCCTCGGGAATGTTTTCTTTTCCTCTTATGTCGAATTTATAATATATGCTTAAAAAAATATTAACTAAAAATTTAGCCACATCGTAGAACATATTCATTCTCCCTTGATTTTCTTTGCCATCAATTCCACTACCTGATCTATTTCCAGTCCCGAGGTATCGATGACGACAGCATCCTTTGCCACCCTCAAAGGCCCTGTTTTCCTGTTTTTATCTTCCTCGTCCCTTTTGGCGATTTCCTTTTTAAGGCTTTCAAAAGACATCATTGCCGATTTATCATCCATCTCCTTAAATCTCCTCTTTGCCCTGATTTCGATAGAGGCATCTAAGTAGAACTTATAATCCGCATCCGGCATAACGACTGTGCCGATGTCTCTTCCATCCATTATTACATCGGAAGACTCTGATATTTTCTTTTGCTTGGCAACCATGATCTTTCTTATTTCGTCGATTTTGCTGATCACGGATACCAACCTGTTGACCTGTGGGCTTCTGATTTGTATTTTTACATTCTCTCCATCTAGATATATCTCATTGTCCTTAAAATATATGTCGGAATTCTCAACCGCCTTCACAACTGCTTCCTCATTTTCCGGATCAATGCTTTCTTTTATTGTTTTATAAGTTGCAGCCCTGTACATGGCTCCTGTGTCTAGGTAATTTATACCCAATTTTTTAGCCAATATCTTCGATATGGTACTTTTGCCTGCACCAGCAGGTCCGTCTACCGCAATTTTCACTTTTTATCCTCCCTACTCTCCAACAGTCCCGCAATGTATCCTGTTGAAAATGCTATTTGAAGATTAAACCCTCCGGTCATTGCATCTACATCAATGACTTCTCCGGCGAAGTACAATCCCGATATTTTTTTAGACTCCATTGTGCTGGGATCTATATCTTTGGTTTCGATTCCTCCAGATGTCACGATGCCGAGTTTTATGTCTGCTTTTGATTTAACTGATATTTTAAATCCTTTTAAAACACTTGCCAGTTCAAGCCTTTCTTCCTTGGAAATTTGATTTGCCCTTTTTTGCTCATCAATCCCTGACATTTTTATCACAATTGGTATCAATCGCTGTGGGAGCAGATCGTCCAGGCTGTTTTTAAATTGTTTATTGCTGTACTTTTCAAAATCCCTCTGGAGCCTTCTGTCCAAAGTCTTTATATCGAGTGCAGGTTTTAAGTCTATTACTACAAAATACTTTTTCCCTTCCTTAACATAAGAACTAAGAGACAGTATAACGGGTCCAGATATGCCGAAATGGGTGAATATCATCTCTCCAAACAGATCTCTTTTTTTCTTTCCCGATTCAAAGAGCGTTGCCTTTATATTCCTTAGGGAAAGACCCTGGAGTTCCTTAATGAAAGGATCTTCAGAAACCAAGGGTATTAGAGCTCCGTGAGCTTTTTTAACACTATGACCAGTTTTTTTTGCAAAATCCAGTCCATCTCCTGTTGATCCGGTCTGGGGATATGTAACTCCTCCCGTTGCCAATATCACCTTGTCTGCTAAAAGCTCCTCCCCATTGTCAAGGATAACTCCCGCTGCCTTGCCGTTCTTTATCAGCAAATCTTTGACGCCTGTGTTCAGCATCACTTTGACATTGTTATGAATTAGATATCTTTCCATAGCTTTTATGACATCGCTTGATTTGTCGCTCGCGGGAAAGACCCTTCCTCCTCTTTCGACTTTTTCCTTCAATCCCATTTGGTTGAAAAAGGCAATGGTATCCATGTTGGTGAAGGAATAAAATGCGCTGTATAAAAACTTCTTGTTCGTTATCACGTTTTCAAAAAGTTCCTCCACATCACAGTCATTGGTAAAGTTGCACCTGCCTTTACCAGTTATAAAAAGCTTTTTGCCTAGCTTTTCATTCTTGTCCAAAAGAACCACATCATTTCCCTGGGAGGCCGCTTTGCCTGCGGCCATCATTCCCGCCGGCCCACCGCCAATTACTACAACTTTATACATTCGCTTCTCCTTTATTGCGGCCTTTGATTTTATAAATCCATAACATCATGCCTGACTTATATTTTTAAAACTCTCCTGTTTATCTCAATTTTTTTATCATTATCAAATAGGGGCTGTCTTTGACATTTATATTTGCAGCTTTAAGAACAAAGTAATCCTTGTTTGAAGTCTCTCCAAGGTAATCCTCGATTGCAACTGCCTCCGCCTTGCCTGCCTCATGACCTGGATAAAGGCATATTGTGACCATGCCTCCTGTTTTTAGCAACCCAAGGCATTTTTTTATTGATTCCAAAGAACATTTTTTCTCCGTAGATATTTTTTTGTCCCCACCTGGCAGATATCCCAGGTTGTACATTGCGAAACTGAGCTCTTCTTCTATGTACTCATCAATTTTATCATGAGAATCCAAGATAAGCTCGGTGGTAGCCAAACAATTATTCAGAAGCTGCTTGGTATTTTTAACTGCAGCCTCTTGAACGTCAAATGCATATACTTTTCCCTCTTTCCCCACTAACTCAGCGAGCATAAGGGTATCATTGCCGTTTCCCATAGTTGCATCCAATACCGAATCTCCAAGCATTGTGTTTTCCCTGGCACAGTTTCGGGCAAGCTCAGTGATAAGATATTTTTTAATTTGGCTCACCTTCTGCACCTTGTACTTTCAATAAAATCCTGAGACCGGAAACATGCATATCCCTTTGATATATATGTTTCGTTATTGATTTTTTTAAAATATCCGGAAAGCATTTCATTGCCGCAATCATAGCAAGCTACAAAGACTCCCTCCAGATGAAAGTAATTGATAGATGTCTTTATCATGCCGTCTAGATCCCTGGCATCTTCGCTGAGCAATAGGACATTTTTTAATATCACCTTGTCTCGGGTTGCCTCTATGGCCAAAGCGGCCAGCAGACGTTCTTCTTCAACTACGGTACATACATGGGTTATATCGTCAATTTTAAAGATATCTTTGTTTTTAGCATTTAGCTTCTCCACAACGATTTCAATCACTGGAACACATCTCCTTAAGCTGTTTTACCTCTTTTGGCAAGAGGTGGCGCCATTGTCCCTTTTTCAGTTCACCTAACTCCAGCAAGCCTACGGACACTCTTTTAAGGCTTGTTACCGGATGGCCTATGGCTTCGCACATTTTCCTAACCTGACGGTTTCTTCCTTCGTGAATCTCTATCTGTATGAGAGAGGATTCTTTTTTTCTTTTTATGATCTCAACTCTCGCTGGAGCAGTAATTCGACCTTCGATTTCGATTCCGTTTTTCAAGGCTCTCAGCCCAGCTTCAGATACGCTGCCTTTCACAAATGCCAAATACTTTTTGTATATTTTATGTTTAGGATGAGTCATCAGATAAGAAAAATCTCCATCGTTTGTCAAGATTACAAGTCCTTCCGTCATGAAATCAAGTCTTCCAACAGGATAAAGCCTTTCCGGTAGATTTACAATATCCAAAACGGTCTTTCGCCCTTTTTCGTCCTTTGCCGAAGTGATCACCCCTGTAGGTTTGTTGAGCATTATGTATATTTTGCTGTCCTTTATACCCACTGGTCTTGAGTCAAATTCAACAAGGTCATTATCCGGATCAACCAAACATCCCATGGCAACTACGACCTTGCCGTTTACCTTTACTCTCCCTTGGAGTATTAGCTCTTCGGCTTTACGCCTGGAGGCAACTCCGCACTGGGCCAAATATTTTTGAAGCCTCAATTCAATCCCACCTTTACTGGATTAGCCTTTAATATTTTATCTTAATTAAGTAACATAATCAATGGATTTAATACAGCAGTCGATACACAAAAAAAGAGCCGAAGCTCATTTTTCAACTATTTTTTCCTGTATTCCGTTGACAAATTCATCATATGATGGAAGTTCCTTAATGTTTGTTATGTTGGAGTATTTTAAAAACTCTACTGTAGTTTCAAAAAGCATGGGCTTGCCAGGCGCATCCAGCCTTCCCCCCTCCTTTATGAGATTTCTGTCTAAAAGGGTTTGTATGGAGCTGCTGGATTTAACTCCCCTCAAGGCCTCTATTTCAACTCGGGTTACAGGCTGCTTGTAGGCAATAATCGCCAAGGTTTCCAAGGACGCCTGTGATAGGGAGGCCTTGTTTTTTTCATAAAGCAGCTTGTGTATAAATTCATAGTTTTGTGGATCTGTACACATCTGGTATCGGTTGTTCATCTGTTTGATTCGAACTCCCCTGCCTGCGTCTTTATACTCGTCCATAAGCTCCTGGATCGTCTTTTTAACCGATGTGCTGTCCTCTTCCAATGCCTGGGACAGCTCACCAAGCGATACGGGTTCTCCCATTGCAAATAATATGCTCTCGATTATTGATTTTTTATCTTTTTCGTTCATATTGCACCTGCTCACATTCTACTGATTATTATTTCATCAAAGTTCTTGTCTTGTCGAAATTTAACCATGTTGTTTTTTACAAGCTGCAGCAACGCGAGGAAGGTTACGACCACTGCCTGGACAGATTTCGCGCCCTTGAAAGCCATTGAAAACTTGATGGTCGGGCTTTCGCTAAGCAGGACTTCCAAGTCCCTGATTTTATCTTCTATCCTTACCACCTCTTTTTGTATGGTGTGGATATCCTTATCTTCTCCTTCGAGAATAAGGCTATTTGCCGCCAGCACGTTGCGCAGCGACCTTAAGAGCTCCTGAACGTCTACCGGCGTCTCAACCTCACCGCTAAAGGGTATGTATTCAGGATCCTTGAAGTAAGTCTTCATGTACATGACTTCCTTTTCCTTCATGAATGCACTGATTTCCTTGAATATCTTGTATTCATAGAGTCTTTGAGCGAGTTCTTCCCTGGGGTCTATCTCTTCCCCCTCGTCATCTTCCTCCACAGGCAGAAGCATCTTGGACTTTATCTCTATAAGCCTGGATGCCATTAGAATGAACTCGCTGGTAAGCTCCAGGTTTTTTTCTTTCATTTTATCGATGTATTCCAGGTACTGACTTGTGATAGATGCGATGGGTATGTCGAATATATCGATCTCATTCTTGTTTACCAGATGCAACAGCAGATCAAAAGGTCCCTGAAATTCTTCCAGCTTAATTTCATAGTTCATATGCACACCTCAATCACAAAAATATTTGCACTAAATATATAAGCCCGTATGAAACTACGTTGTAGGCCGGAATTATTATCCTGGATATCATCCCAGTGACCGCCAATACCAAGATGACGGGATATCCAAACCTTTCATACTTCCAAAAATAAGCTTCCAGCTTATCCGGCAGCAAGCTGGCGATTACTTTTGATCCGTCCAGCGGTGGAAGGGGTATCATGTTAAATATGGCAAATATGATATTGAACTGCAGCAGCATAGCAAAAAATTCGATTCCCATGCCGTTTGTTAGCATTATCCAAATCACTGATAATAGTGCTATCATCAGATTCATCACAGGACCGGCCAATGCAACAAGCAAAGTTCCCTGTTTTCTGTTTGTAAAATAATTGGGGTTGTATGGTATTGGCTTTGCCCAACCGAATCTGAAAAAAAACAACATCATCAGCCCCGTTGGGTCTATGTGTTTGATGGGATTCAATGTAAGTCTCCCCATCTGCTTTGCTGTTGGATCCCCTAGCTTGTAAGCTGCAAATCCATGAGCTAGCTCGTGGAATGTGATGGAAATCAACAATGCCGGAAGCATGTATATAAAGCTATCAAACCTATCAAGAATTCCATTCATTATTTATACCAATCTGGAAGCCTATCTTTTAGTATAATGTCTTCGTAAGTTTCCCTTTCTACTATTATTTGATCCTTATCCTCCTTGAGCAGAACTACCGCTGGTTTTGGAAGCCTGTTGTAATTGCTTGCCATGGAATAATTATACGCACCGGTATTCAAAACGGCCAGTATATCTCCGGGCTCGCATTTTGGAAGCAAAACGTCGGTAATCAAGGTATCAGTCTCGCAGCACCTTCCGCTTATAGTCACCAGCTCCTCTTCATCATCCGAAAATACCATCTTGTTTGCTACGACCGCATGGTAAAGCGCATCATACAAGGCTGGTCTAGGGTTGTCCGCCATGCCTCCGTCCACGCTTATGTATTTCCTGGTATGCGGAATTTCCTTTACAGTGCCCACTTCATAAAGAGTAATGCCCGCTGTTCCTACGATAAACCGTCCCGGCTCAACGAGAAGTTTCGGAAACTTCAAGCCTATTTCATCGCATTTATTCTTTGTAAAGTAAACAAGCCTTTGAACGTAAGTGTCTACGTCGAATACGGAATCATCCTTTAGGTATGGGATTCCGAAGCCTCCCCCAAGGTTCAGCTCTTTCATCTCAAACCCATAACCTTCGATTTTCTTCATCAGCTTCAACATCGTTTCGGCAGCTAATAAAAACGGTTTCTCGTCGTAAATCTGAGATCCAATATGGCAGTGGAGCCCTATTATGTTTAGATGGATGAATTTCTTAGAATCCGAAAGCACTTTATCCACAAGCTTAAGGGGCACGCCAAATTTAGAGTCTATCCTTCCGGTCTGTACGTACTCGTGTGTGTGGGCTTCTATCCCCGGAGACACTCTCACCATTACCTTTGGCTTATGATTCTTTTCTGCTGCGATTCTGTCAAGGATTTCAAGCTCATATTCACTGTCAGCGACAATCTTTCCCACCTTGTTATCAAATGCCATCTCTATTTCAGCAATGGACTTGTTAGATCCGTGAAAACAGACTTTTTCCATGGGGAAGCCTGCCTTTATTGCAGTGTAGAGCTCTCCTCCTGAAACTACATCTAGTGAGAGTCCTGCATTTTCAACAATTTTGCACATGACTATTGTTAAAAATGCTTTGCCTGCATAGTTTATCTCGTAATCAATATTGCATTTTTCAAATGCCGTTTTCATCGTTTCGGCATTTTCTTCGATTATATCTTCACTCAACACATAAAGAGGGGTTCCGTATTTTTTTGCCAGCTCCACAGTATCGTGATTTGAAAAAATAAAGTTATCCAATTAAATCTACCTCCAAAATTTTTCTAAGCTTCTCTATTTTTCATTTAAGCTTAGAAAAATATTATAACATTAATGCAAAATAAAAAAAAGGCTGCAGAATAACTACAGCCTTTATATATTGATATTTAAGTTTTTTTCAAGACTTCCCTTGCAAAGCTCTCCCCATTGGCAATAGATTCTGTTTGTAAAAACTCAGCTATCGTCTGTCCTATATCCGAAAAGCTCTTTCTCACTCCTATGTTGACAGGATTTACGGAGTCCCCATATACCAAAACAGGAACATACTCTCTTGAATGGTTGGTGCTCTCGGTAGTAGGATCGCATCCATGGTCTGCATTTATTACTAAAACATCTTCCCTATCCATTTTGCCTATCAACTTGCCAAGTTGCTCATCGAAATCCATAAGGGCATTACTGTAACCTTCCACATCGTTTCGATGCCCATATATCATGTCAAAGTCCACCAAATTTACAAATATCAGACCTCTATCCACCTCTTTCATCAGTGACATGGTAATTTCCATTCCCTGTTTGTTGTCTTTCATCTTTATGCTTTTAGTAATTCCGCTGCCTGCAAATATGTCGAATATCTTGCCTACTCCATATACCCCAATCCCTTTTCTTTCAACCATGTTAAGCACGGTATCATGATACGGGCTTAGAGAGTAATCATGCCTGTTTCTGGTCCTCGCATAATTTCCATTTCCCTTCCCTGTGAAAGGTCTTGCAATAACCCTTCCTACAGCCAAATCTCCAGACAGCATCTCACGGGCTGTCTCACACATCCTGTATAATTCTTCAAGAAAAATTACATCCTCATGGGCTGCTATCTGAAACACGCTGTCACCTGATGTATAAACTATGGGAGAGCCGGTCTTAACGTGCTCATCTCCCAATACATTGATTATCTCAGTACCTGATGCAGGGTAATTACCCAAGGTCTTTCTTCCTATTTTGCTTTCAAATTTTTTTATTAACTCTGGTGGAAATCCATCGGGGAATAATGGAAACGGCTTTTCCAAAACTATTCCTGCCATCTCCCAATGGCCGGTAGTTGTGTCTTTGCCGGGAGACATCTGTGCCGCTTTGCCGTGAGCTGCCACAGGATTCTCTGCCCGGGGAATAACACTTACCCCCTCTATCAGACCCAAACCCATTTTTTCAAGATTCGGAAGCTTCAGTCTGGGATTTTCCCTATATAGGTTTTCCAAAGTATTGCTTCCTTCATCTCCGTAATCTCCTGCATCAGGCATTTCGCCGATGCCTACGCTGTCTATCACTAACCATATGACTCTTGCCGCCACTTTAATCACCTACCTAAAATTTTATAAGTATACTACATCGATACCTATAACTAAAACTATTTAAACAAATATTTTCTGCACATGGCAATCGCTGCCAGCGTCTTTCCATCTGTTATGTCTCCTCTTTCAATCATGCCATCCAGCTCATTCAATCCAACCATGACGATATCCATCATTTCGTCTTCGTCCCTGTTCAGCTTTCCTTCAACTAGATTTTCAGTATAATATATGTGGATCAGCTCATTAGAGAAACCAGGTGTAGTATGTATTTCGCCAATTTTCGTTATATCAGTCGCCTTCATGCCGGTCTCTTCTTCCAACTCTCTTAAGGCGCACACCGTCGGGTCCTCTCCTGGATCTATCTTTCCAGCTGGCATCTCAAGAAGAACTTTGTCGATGGGTTTTCTGAATTGCCTGACCAAAATTACTTTCCCATTGTAGTTTGCAAGAACCGCACTTGCTCCTCCATGGGTGATAATCTCCCTAACAGATTTTGTTCCGTTGGTCAGCTCCACATCCTCCACCCTTAAATCTATTATTCTTCCCTTGTATATTTCCTTGGAATTTATAGTTTTTTCATAAAACATGATTATCCCCTCCATTGCAAAAACCCTGCTTAAACAGGGTTATTTTCTTTTAAAAGTTTATTTAGTTCGTCAATAAATGTATTCAAATCTTTAAATTGTCTGTAAACGGAAGCAAATCTTACATAAGCGACCTCGTCAAGGTTTTTGAGATTCTCCATGATCATTTCGCCTATAGCGTCTGAAGAAACTTCTCTTTCCAATGTCTGATATACTTCTTTTTCGATATCGTCCACGATAGACTCTATTTGTTTAATTGAGATCGGCCGTTTTTCACAAGCTCTCAATATTCCGTTCATAATTTTATTTCTGTCGAACTGTTCCCGATGTCCACCTTTTTTCACAACCATCAACGGTATGTCCTCGATTTTTTCGTATGTTGTGAATCTCTTTGCGCAATTGAAGCATTCCCGTCGCCTTCTTATTACATTTCCTTCCTCAGTTGGCCTGGAATCAACTACTTTGCTTTCCATATGACTGCAAAATGGACATTTCAAACGATCTCCCCCTAAATAAAAACTAAGACTATTATAACCCATCATTTTTTTTATGTCCACAATAAGAATGTTTAAAGATTGACGCAGACACTCGCTTTCAGCAAAAAAGACGACCATTAGGTCGCCATATAATACTATTTATTTGCTTCTTTTCAAAAAGCTTGGGATATCGAATTGATCCATTGGGTTTGATGGCTGGGCTTTTTGCTGATGTGCCTGCTGAACAGGAGCTGTCTTATTGGAAAACCCTGTCGCTATTACAGTGATCTTGATTTCGTCCTCCATGCTCTCGTCTATAGCCGCACCAAATATAACATTCGCATCCGGATCTGCAGCTTCTCTCGCGATTTCTGCTGCCTGGTCTACCTCGAAAAGGGTAAGGTTTGATCCTCCTGTGATGTTTAAAAGCACTCCGGTAGCTCCATCTATCTGAGTTTCCAGCAAAGGACTGTGAATAGCTTGCTTAGCAGCTTCTGCTGCCTTGTTTTCTCCAGTTGCTACCCCGACTCCCATGTGAGCAAGTCCTGTGTCTTTCATAATAGTCTTTACGTCTGCAAAGTCCAAACTTACAAGTCCCGGAATCGCTATAAGGTCAGATATGCCTCTGACCCCTTGCAACAAAACATTATCAGCCATCTTAAAAGCATCTCTCAAAGAGGTAGTCTTGTCTGCAAGCTGCAGCAATCTATCATTGGGAATCGTAACAAGGGCATCTACGCTATCGCTAAGAAGCCTTATCCCAAGGTCTGCATTGTTCATTCTAACTTTTCCTTCAAATGAGAACGGCTTTGTTACCACCCCCACAGTAAGAACTCCCATTTCCTTTGCGACTTTCGCGACTATGGGAGCGGCTCCCGTTCCGGTTCCTCCACCCATGCCAGCTGTTACAAAAAGCAGATCCACTCCTTTTATGGACTCTCTCAGTATATCTTCGCTTTCTTCGGCTGATTTTTGACCAATTTCCGGATTCGCTCCGGCTCCTAATCCTGAAGTCGTTTTTTCGCCTATTTGAATCCTCTCTTGAGCTAAGGATAGAGACAAAGCTTGATTGTCAGTATTTACGACAGCAAAGCTAACTCCCTTTAGTCCCGACTCAATCATTCTGTTGACTGCGTTGTTTCCTCCACCGCCAACACCTATTACCTTTATCGAAGCGAACTGTTCAAATTCCATATCAAATTGAAGCAAAGTAATACCCCCTAGAGAAATAATTATTTTTATTCAGTGTTGAATGCTGTTAGTGTTTATAATATTTTTGTTCTATTTTGTTTAAAAATATCCTTCTTATTATGGCAAAGTTTTGGAACAGCCTGGTTCCGAATGTGAATATGGCCGCATAATATAGGGGAATCCCTACTCTATCGCCAAAATACGCCAAAAATGTAGCTATCGTGACATTGCCGAAGAAACCAGAAATGAATATATGAGAATCGAAATGCCCTTCCATTTCAGCTCTAATCCCTCCAAATACCGAATCCAAAGACGCCAACAAGGCTATGGACATGTACGACGTGTATGATGAAGGAAGATCCAAGGGCAAAACAAATCCTAGAAAAATCCCCAATGCAAGTCCTGCAAATGCTAAAATCATCCGTAAATCACCTTTCCAACAACCTATTACAGGTTGTCCCTGCTTTTAATAACAACATGTTCTTTTTCTTCGATAGATACATTGATTTCCCAGTGTCTCAAGAGCTGCACTATGCTGTCTTGAGCTTCCAATCCGGCATACAGGCGATCCTTGTTTCCTATGGCTTCTATTACAAAGGGCGTTCCCGCTACAAAATCGTCAATATAAATAACCGGCCCGGCACAGTCTATCTGGGAATCCCAGGAAAGTCTGTAGCCGTTTATGGCTATCACCTCAGCTCCGTTTGACTTGAGCTCATTAATGATTTCCAGAACATCGCTGTTGTGGATAATGAAATTATTAATATTTTCCCCAGGCTGAAGTTCCCTGGTGCTATCGGAGAGCTCCATTCTCAGGCCTTGACCTGCCACGTCGCCCTTTCCCGTAATTATATCATATCTAGCCAGCTCATTGTACAGTTCATTTTCCAAAACTGCATAATCCGGATCATCGACAGAGTAAAATTCCAGCTTTTCTTCCAGTTCTGAAATGCTTTGGTACAAATCTTCGTTTCTTGTTTTCAGTTGACTGATTTCACTTTGATAGCTGTAAATTGTCTTTGCCGTAATAATTCCGTTCCAGCTTCCAGTTCCTCTTGAAGTATTAAGAAAGAACACAGCCATAATCAACCCGGATATGGCAAAAACAACGAACACCTGCCAATCAGATTTCTTAAACTGCCTTTCCATCATTCTTCACCAACCGGCTTGGCATATCTGAAGTTTATCGTTCTGTCGTATTTTTCAACTGTCAATTCTTCCATCTCTTCTATAGATACGCTTATGTAATTTGCCCTCATTATATCTGCTATGCCCGATCTTATGAGTATCGCCGATTTCAAGGTTTTAGGGTCTCCTATGACCTTAAAGACAAAAGGTCTGGAATGCCTGGCTCCGTTAATGTTTATATGGCTTCCTGCCAGTCTGATTTCAGATATGCTGACCAGCCTCTCTCCATTAATAGAAATCGCTTCTGCACCGGCTGCATTAAGTTCGTTAACCAGTAAAAGCAAGAGTTCTGAATTGTAAAGAAAGGGATCAAAGCCGTCGTTCTCCACGCTGTCGTAATCGAGGGTTATCTGAAGCCCTTCACCTTCAAGATCAGTTTGACCTGAATAAGTCCTAGCGTCGCTAACGTCTTGAAGCAATCTTTCGATATACCTGCTGTTATCCGCTGCTTGAGATTCAAATTCCGCTACTCTGCTGGATAACTCCCCAGCCCTTTGGGAAAGCTCGGCATTTTCTCTTTTAAGCTGATTTAGCTCGATCAAAAGATCATCTGCCCTTTGGCTGCTTACCAGCCCCCCCAAGTTTCCTATAGTCTGCATCTGAAGGACAATCATCACTCCAATGATCACGCAGATTGCAGCTATCTCCACTCTTCCTTTAAACTTTTTCAATATATTCTCTCCTTGTTACCTTGGAGTATATGTTGGATTTCCTCCATGGGTTAAATCTACGATCATCCTGTCGTCATTTTCAGTTAAAAATGTGTATAAAAAATTGATTCTAGACTGTATGTTTTCTTTGTCCTTGACTTTTATTATACTACCACCATTTGTATATATATGCAAATGTTTTTCTTTTGTTACGTTTATTTCCGATATTCTTCCAGTCAACTCAAAATCCCTAAGCAATCCCAGCACCCCGAGCACGTTGTTTCCAACCCAAGCGGGTTCGATTGCCAGTTTCTGCGCTTCGCCCTTTAGAGTAGCAGCATCCTCAAGCCCGGTTATCAGCGGCACTGTCCATTTTGTCAATTTCTCTGCGACTTCTGCTACCACTCCCTGCTCATCAAGATATATAAAGCCACCGCTTACCGAAACTATGCAAACGGGTTTCCTTTCTGTAATGTATACTCTGAGCCTGTCAGGAAAAACCCTTATGATGCTGGCTTCTTTTACATAACCCAGTTTTTTCATGGAATCTACCGCTTCAGATGTTTTGACCAGAAATATATTTTCTCCCTCCACAAGCCCTGAAGCTTCTCTTAAATCGGATTCTTCGATTTTCTCATAATCAAAGTATTCGATTGTTTCAATGTTGAAAAAATCAGTGAAAAACCATATATAGGCTAATAATACCATACAAGCCGAAACGAACAATACAAAAAACAACTTGCTTAAGTTTAGTTTAAGATTGTTTTTCTTCCTTTTGCCCATATTATCTACCGTCTTTTCCTGATCGAATTATTTTTTTCATCTCTTTATAAAAAAGTACATCAGACTGAGGAATAGCCTTTTTTGATGCTGCCGCCTTCATATTATTTAGCTTTTCCGGATTTTCCATGAGAAAATCGACAGTGCTTCTCAAAATACCGGGATCTTGCTTCAAATCACTGTCCAGCATCAAAACCCCTCCCCCATTATCTGTCAAAGATCGAGCATTAAATTCCTGATGGTTATCTGTAGCATAAGGATAGGGAATCAAAACCGCCGGGGTTCCAGTTGCAGACAATTCCGCAACGCTCATTGCCCCTGCCCTGGAAACCACTAAATCTGCACATGCGTAAATCTCGTAGATGTGGTCGCTGTAAGGAAGCACTTTTATCCTAGGTGATGAATCCGGATCGATGGAATTTTGTTTAAGCATCTCCAAGAAGCTTTCATAGTTGGCTTTGCCGGTTATATGGATTATTCGAATCTTATCATCATCTTTTTTGTCCTTAATCAATTCGAGCATCCCATTGTTGATCGAAGCAGCTCCTAAGCTTCCTCCTGCCGAGACGATTACGAAATCACCTTCACTGAAACCAAATTTTTCTCTAGCTAACTTTTTATCAGTCTCAAAAAACTCTTTTCTCACAGGATTTCCGCTCAGGAAGACCTTGTCTTTGTCTCTAAAATACTCTTTAGCTTCGGGGAAGCTAATAGCTACCTTGTCCACAAATCTAGATAAAAGCTTGTTGGTAGCTCCAGGAAAAGCATTCTGTTCGTGAATAATCGTAGGTATTCTCATTCTGGAAGCAATCAATAGAACCGGACCGCATACATATCCTCCCATGCCTATCACTACATCAGGATGGTAGTTTTTAATAAGCCTCTTGGCATCCAACATGCCCATAACAAGCTCCTTGGCACTTTTTAACGTGTCCATGGATAGTTTCCTTGCAAATCCTTTGACCCTTATTGTTTCGAGTTGGTAGCCAGCATTAGGGACTATCGTCTTCTCCATGCCTCTATCAGTTCCGACAAACCTGATCTCCACGCCATCCTCGTATTCGCTTATCGCCTTTGCTATTGCTATTCCCGGATAAATATGCCCTCCGGTTCCGCCAGCCGCTATCAACACTTTCATTTTTGCCTCCTTTTTGGGGTTACATGCCTGGATATATTCAACAAAATCCCCATTCCTCCCATTAAAAACACAACTGACGTTCCTCCAGCACTGATAAAGGGGAGCGGTATGCCTGTTACAGGTATCAACTGAGCGACGACTGCAATGTTTATCACCACCTGGAGTCCTATCATAAGTATCAACCCAAAAGCCAACAAAGATGAAAATGAATCCGGTGCATTTACTGCCACGTTAATTCCTCGCCAAATCAACACTAGGAAAAACACCAAAATCAAAAGGGTTCCTATCAAACCAAGCTCTTCACCTATATGAGCAAATATGAAGTCGTTTTGAGGTTCCGGTAAAAAAAACATCTTCTGCTTTCCGTTCCCGAGACCCTGTCCGAAAACGCCCCCAGATCCAAGAGCCAGTATCGACTGCCGTGACTGCCAGCCGCTGCCTGTGATATTTGCTTCCGGTGATAAAAATGCTTCCAGCCTATCTCTTCTCCATCCCGATGCAATCAAATAGACAATGATTGAAACCACACCGCCGAACAGCCCACCCAAGTGCAACATATTGCCTCCGGCTACGAACAGCATGCCCAGTATAAGGCATGCGATTATTATTGCTGTGCTAAGATTAGGTTGGAGGTATATAATGCCGCTAAATACGCCCATGAGAATCAAATATGGTACAAATCCGTTGAAAAACTTCCTTACATCATCCTTGATACAGGAAAGGGATGCAGCCATGAATATTATTATTGTAATCTTTGCCACTTCAGAAGTCTGAAGGGTCAACCCTCCGATTCTTATCCACCTGTAAGCGCCCTTGGCATAATAGCCTATGCCTGGCACAAACACAAGCACAAGCAGTATGAATGATAACCCCAGCAACGGAAGAGCAAATCTTTTGTAAATTTTATAATCTATTCTGGACACCACCAACATTATAAATATCCCTAAGATGGAATATATAAGCTGTCTGCGAAATATGGCGTATTGATCGTCATACAGCGCACTGGACTGGTATATGCTTGCACTAAATACCATAACCACTCCCACACAAGTCAATGCTATGACGCTGAATGTTATCCAAAAGTCTGAAGGATAAATTTTTTTCATGCCAAGTCCTCCATCCCTCTTAAAGTTTGTTTACCAGATCTTTGAAAATCTGTCCTCTTTCTTCGTAGCTCTTAAACATATCCCAACTGGCACAAGCCGGAGAAAGCAAGACAGTATCTCCTGGCTTGGCAAATTCCTTAGCTTTAACCACAGCATCTTTCAGATCCAAACACTTTTCTACACTATTGTAACCCGCTTTTCGGGCAGCGCCTATGATTTGATCCGCCGTTTCTCCGATTAAGAATACTTTCTTGGCTTTTCCTGCAAAAGCCTCCACCCATTCTGAAAAATCGGCTTTCTTATCATATCCACCTGCTATTAGCACTACTGGTCCATCTATGGCATTCAACGCAATTATACCTGCATCCGTATTCGTCCCTTTCGAATCATTGTAGTAGTCTATTCCACTTAGGCTTCTCACAAATTCCAGCCTGTGCTCTACTCCTTTGAATTCATTCAGAGCTTCGGCAATCACTTTGGGTTCCACTCCGGCAAAAAATGCTGCGGCAATTGCTGCCAATGCATTCTTCACATTGTGAAGCCCCGGGATTTTCAGGCTTTTTCTTTCCAATATCCGAACAGATTCACCGTTTTGGGCAGCCATTAACCAATCTCCATGAAGATAGGCGCCGTTTTCCAGCATATCTGTTATGCTAAAATATACGACTCTGCAGCTTGAATCCTCAGACATGGCTTTTACAATCTCATCATCCTTATTTAAAACCAAAACGTCGTCAACATGAGAATTTCTGTAGATGTTTTTTTTGGCTCTGACGTACTCTTCCATCGTCTTGTGTCTATCCATGTGATCGGGAGTAATGTTTAGGACAACAGCTATATTCGACCTGAACCGATCTATCGTTTCCAATTGAAAACTGCTTAACTCCGCAATTATATAATCCTCCTCGGCAGGTTTTTCAATGAAATCCACGATGGGATTGCCAATATTTCCTCCTAAAAAGGCATTGAATCTGCTTTTTTTGAATATTTCGTATATCAAGGTCGTAGTGGTGGTTTTTCCATTTGTTCCTGTTATGCCTAGAAACCTTCCTTTAGAGTACCTGTAGGCAAGTTCCACTTCTCCGATGAGCTTTATCCCATGCTTTAAAGCCTTTAGCACTATTTCGTTGTCCAAGGGAACGCCCGGACTTAGTATTGCCTCATCCGCATCAAAAAACAACTCATCAGCCCCTCGATTGTCATAGACGCCTTCTGCTCCAGGCATTTCCAATATATTGATTATATCAGAATTTTCCAGTGCGCTTTTCGGATCATTGTCAAACAGTATTATCCTAAAGCCTTTTCCCAAAAGAAATTTGGCGCTGGAAACTCCACTTTTACCTAAACCTATTATGATCTTCTTTTTATCCACGATTGCCACCCACTTGCTTATAATATGCTCAAAATACCTACAAATGCAAAGACAGCCGAAGCCATCCAGAACCTTTGTACGACTTTGACTTCATCCCAACCGGATAACTCAAAATGATGATGTATGGGCGTCATCTTAAATATCCTCTTGCCCTTTGTAGCTTTAAAATATAGCACCTGCATAACTACAGAAAGAGATTCCAGTACGAAGACAGCTCCTGCTATTAGCATCACTAAGGGACTGCGAGTCACCAAAATCATTGCAGAAAGTGCACCTCCCAGTGCCATAGATCCTGTATCACCCATAAAAACCTTGGCAGGATGATAGTTTACCTTTAAGAATCCAATTAGCGCTCCGGTTAGGGCAGCGGCAAATATCGAAACCGTTTCTTGAGAAAACAGCATGCCCATGGCTATGAAAACTACAAAGCTGAATATGGAAACTCCTGATGCCAACCCGTCGAGACCATCTGTAAGATTCACTGCATTCACAAAGGCCAAAACCACAAATATCATAAACGGAACATAAAACCACCCCAGATCTATGAAAACACCTGTAAATGGAACCAATACATCCGAACCTACAGATCTCATGCTGAATATGGTCAAAAACAAGGAAAGGCCCAGCTGTAAAGCTATCTTCTGCCATGCTCTCAGCCCCAGGTTCCTCTTCAGAACGACTTTTATATAATCATCCAAAAACCCGATCAATCCAAAGCCCAGGAAAGAAGCGGCTATTATGGCAAACTCGCTGTTCCTCCGGGAAAAGACTATTGAAGCAGACAAGGCTGCGACAATAATAACTATTCCACCCATTGTCGGAGTTCCGCTTTTTGCCTGGTGGCTTTTAGGTCCTTCATCCCTGATGGTCTGACCGAATTTCAATTTTTTTAAAAAAGGTATCGCAATCGGCGATAATGCCAAAGAGAGTAAAAGCCCTGCCACGAGGCTTGCTGCTATTTCAAACATAGTGTATTCCTTTCCTAGTTAAGACTTTTTATGTATTCTTCCATTTTCATTCCTCTAGAGCCTTTTATCAAGATAACCGCTTTTTTTTCGACGAGTGACTTCAGATAGTTCAACAAGTCCAGCTTATCTTCGAAGTGTATCGACTGCTCCCGGTCCAAGCCCGATTTTTCAGCACCTTCATTGTAAAAACGGCTTTTTTCTCCTATAGTCAGGATAAGTTCCACTCCAGACTCCTTGGCATAAGCTCCCACTTGTCTATGGTAAGTCTCCGAATCAGGTCCGATTTCGAACATATCACCCAAAACAGCTACAAGCATATTGTCATCTTTTTTATATAGCTTCAACACGTCGAGGGCGCTCTTCATTGAACCAGGGTTGGCATTGTAGCTGTCATTGATTACTACGCTGTTTTTTACAGATGTTATATCCATCCTGTTCTCACCCGGCAAATACTCGTCAAGACCAAGCTGTATTTCCTTTTGGTTCAGTCCCAATAGCTTTCCCACGGCTATAGCATCCAGGCAATTATACACATTGTGAATTCCAGGCAGCCTGAATCTGTACTCCTCTATTTTAGAAACTGCTTTTTCAACGACTCTCATCTTAATCCCATACATATCTGTATGGTAACTCATGCATTTTAAATCCAAATCCTTACTGTCTACCCCTACTTTATAAAGCTTAAAGCCCTCGGCCTTGATTTTAACCAACATGTCGTCATCTCCGTTGATTATGCCTGTCTTTTTCATATCCAGGGTTGAAAATATCTCAGCTTTCGCTTTCAAGATGTTTTCCCTGGTTTTTAGCTGCTCAAGGTGAGCCGTTCCGATATTTGTTATCACAGCTATGTCGGGATCGGCTATTTCAGCTAAAACCCTTATTTCTCCAAGTCCGCTCATTCCCATTTCAAGTACGGCGCTTTGAGTTTTGCCGTTCATATCAAAGACCGTCAGAGGAAGACCTATGTGATTATTTTTATTGCCCTTTGTGGCTATTGTTTCGTACTTGCTAGACAGCACAGCTTTTATTAAATCCTTCGTGGTCGTCTTTCCGCTGCTGCCGGTTACTGCCACTACGGGACAGGTAAACTGTTTCCTATATGCTGCTGCCAGGTCCTGCAGCGCCCGCACGGTATCATTCACTTTTATTATAGCCATATCCGACTTGTGGTTTACATCTTTTTCAACAAATGCGGCAACTGCACCCTTATTTGAGGCTTCTTCCAACAAGTCGTGTCCGTCAACCCTCTCACCTTTTATGGCGATGAAAAGATCTCCTTTTCTAAGCTGCCGGGTATCAATATTTACTCCGCGTATCTCTAAGCCGCATCCTGAGCTTATCAATTCTCCCCTTACCGCATCCACTGCTTCATTTATCTTGATTGGCTTCATTGTCTTTAAGAATCTCCTTAATAATTTCTCTCTCGTTAAATGTAATCTTGTCGCTGTTTATGACCTGCCAAAGCTCGTGTCCTTTGCCTGCAAGCAAAACCATGTCGCCTTTTTTTGCCATCTTCAGCGCAGTTTCTAAAGCCTTTCTTCTATCCACAACTCGCATATAACTGCCGCCGGTTTTGACTATTCCTTCTTCGATGTCATCAATAATTCTATCGGGATTTTCCCACCTTGGATTATCCGATGTTAGTATAGAAAAATCGCTTATCCTGCCAGATATCTCTCCCATGATAGGTCTCTTTGTCACATCTCTGTCTCCACCACATCCAAAAACGGTAATAAGCCTTCCCTTGGTGGTGTTTTTCAAAACTTTTAAAATGTTCTCCAATCCATCAGGAGTATGAGCAAAATCAATTACTACTTCGAATTCCCTTGCCACATCTATCCGTTCCAGCCTTCCCGGAACTCCCTTTATCTTCTTGATGCACTCTAATATCCTGTCTTCAGGCATTCCTTCGTTTCTGGCAGCAAGTATTGCCGCTGAAAGATTGTATACGTTGAATCCTCCTATCTGATTGGTAATGCAGTTAAGCCTCTTACCGTCTATGTCAATTACAAATGTCGTTCCCTTGTCGTCTGCCGAAACCCCAAGTATCTTCCCGTCTGCAACGGCCTTAAGCCCATAGCCTGTAACCTTGTACTTCTCATTTTTTTTCTCCTCGTAAAGCCTGAGTCCGTAATCATCATCGGTATTTACAATCCCATAGCCAATTTCAAAATCGAATAATCTTTTTTTCGCATTGAAATAGCCTTCCATAGTCTTGTGAAAGTCTAGATGGTCCTGAGTTAGATTTGTGAAAACAGCGCCGGAAAAGCACACATCCTCCACTCGGTATAGGTCTAGACCATGAGATGAAACCTCCATTACCACATACTCTGCCCCTTGTTCTTCCATTGCCCGTAAAAGTCTTTGAATCTCTACGGATTCAGGAGTCGTATGTTCAGATTCCAACTCCAAACCCTTACAAAAATTTCCCAAGGTTCCTATGATTCCAGTCGTCTTTCCCCAGTATTCGAGTATGCTTTTTAAGAAGTAAGCTGTACTTGTTTTCCCGTTGGTGCCTGTTATTCCTATTACTTTCAGCCGTTTAGAAGGATCTCCGTTAAATGCCGCAGCAGCCTTCGACATAGCCTTTCGTGCGTTTGGCACCTTTACATAAGCATGATCCACGACTCTGCTCTTGGGTTCATTTTCTGACAAGACTGCAACGGCACCTTTAGATATAGCTTCATCAATATAGTTATTGCCGTCTGACTCAAAACCTGATATGGCAATAAACAAATTCCCCGGTTTGCACTTTCTCGAGTCAAACTCCAGTCCGGTTATATCCTTATCAGCGCTTCCATACATGAGCTGACAATCTATTTTTTCAAGGATCTTTGAAAGTTTCATGGCACACCTCTTGAATTATATTGAAATATTATTGGGGATGCTTAAATTCTACCACAACCCCTGTTCCCTTTTCTACGAGTTCACCTGCTTTTGGCGTCTGCGATACTGAAAATCCACCTTTCCCTAAAATGTCAATAGCAAGCCCGCTTCGCCTGAGTACGTCCATGGCGTTGTTGATGCTCATATCCATTACATTAGGCACGGTTACCATTTCCCTATCTTCATTTATCAATGAGGACGCCGTAAACCTGACCTTGGTATCTTTTTCTATCAAGTTGCCGGGCATCGGACTTTGATCTACTACAATGGCTGTTTCGTCATCTGTGTCCCCAGTCACCTCATAGTCGATTTCCAGCCTGTCTAAAACCTCTATCGCTGTTTGCATATCCTGATTCCTAATATCAGGAACTATATCCGTATTTCCAAAGTCAGCTTGATTTTCTGAAGGAACATTCAAGTATTTCAAAGTGTTTTTTATTATTTCTATCGCTATGGGCGCAGCTGTGGTGCTTCCTGTAGCTCTGCTGTTTTCAGGTTCGTCGACCAACAGCAGTATGGCTATCTGAGGATCTTCCACCGGTGCGAATCCGAAAAATGAAGTCACATATGTTCCGTGAGCGTATCTCCCGTCTACAATTTTTTGGGCTGTCCCAGTTTTGCCTCCGATACTGAAGCCCTCCGCCAAATCCGTCATCATCTTGTTTTCGTCTATAACATTTTTCATAGCTTCTTTAACTGCCGCAGATGTTTCCTTGGATACTATCTGCCTTATCGGATCGTTCTCAAATCTTCTTATAATCTTGTTGTCCTCGTTGGACCTTATTTCTTTTACTATGGTTGGCTGTACATATTTTCCGTCGTTTACCACCGCTGCAAGGGCCGTCACCAACTGTATTGGCGTCACGCCTATGCCCTGACCGAATGACTTGGTGGCATAATCCACATTCTTGACATTTGTATTAACAGGCACTATTCCGTACTGCTCACCATCTAGCTGAATTCCCGTCCTATCACCTAAACCGAAATTATAGAGATATTTGTAAAATACCGCTGGGTTCATTTTCATGATCGTCTCCACCATGACTGGGTTGCAGGAGTTTGTAACCGCCTCCAGGAAAGTCTCTTCACCGTGTTTATCAGGGAATATATGGCATCGGATTCTTATTCCATCTACCATAATAAAGCCTTCGTCATAAAACACGGTATCCGGCCTTACTACGCCTTCCTCAAGGGCGACGGCTGCTGTTATGATCTTAAACGTAGAGCCCGGCTCGTAATTGAAGCTCACGGCGGGGTTGTTCCACATTATCTGTTGCTGTTCACCAAAGTTTTTTCCCTCCAAGTCATCTGAGAGCCTTAAAGAAATTTCTTCACTTATAAGACGAGGATTGTTTAGATCGTAATCTGGCTTTGAAGACATACCCAATACTTCTCCTGTTTTGGGATCCATGGCAATTGCAATTAAACGTTTTGGATTTAAAGTTTCCATGCTGCCCTCCAAAGCCGATTCGATAAAGTGCTGAATAATCGAATCCACTGTAAGGACTACATGGTCGCCAGGAACCGCCGGTATAGTGATTTGGTATCCTGAAGGTACCTTTTGGTTCTTTCCGTCTTTTTCATAGACCAGCACGCCGTCTTCACCGCCAAGCTCATCCTGGAAAATCCTTTCAATTCCATACAAACCCTGGTGGTCGCTGCCTGTAAAGCCAAGTATATATGAAGCAAAATTTCCATTGGTGTAGTACCTTTTTTTATCCTCTGAAATTTCGATGCCCCTGAATCCTTGATCGTTGATTTTAAATGCCTTGTCATTGTCTACCTTCCTGGCAATCAGAACCATGGTTGATTCCTCATTGGAGAGTTTGTTTATGGTTTCCTCTAGGTCAAGTTCAAGCACCTCGCTTAAGAATGCTCCGACTTCTTGAGGATCTTCGATATTCCCAGGCCTTGCGTAAATGCTGCTGGCGGAAGCATCTTGAGCCAATATGTTCATATTTCTGTCATAAATATCGCCTCTTGTGGCAGTTATAGGGATTTCGCCCATAAGCTGGTTGATTTGGGCATCAGTAAGATTTATAGAATTATACGCTTGAATATAGGTTAGTTTTGCAGCAAGCACTATGAAAAGTATCGAAAATACAAAAAAAGCAAATATCAGCCTTTTTTTTCTTCTTAAGTGATATAAGGACATTTGAGGCCTCCATATCAGTTGATCAAGTTAACGATCCATGAAACTAATTTACTTTCATCCTTTTGGGCGCTTTCTGTTTCCATCCTGGTTTGAACAAGCTGTGCACCGTTGGACAGCACCATGTACGTAAATTGCTCGCCGTCAGGCTCAACCATGCCAAGCTCATCTTTTGCATAGTTTTCTATGTAATTCAAATCCAAGCTTGAAAGCAGCTGACCCTCTTTTGTATCGTTGATCATCTGAATTTCTTTTAAATCTTTTTCGAATTGAACGATATACTTATTAACATTATTTATTCTCGAGTGCTGGAATAGTATTCCCATACCTAAAAGAAAAAGAGTGGCTACGATTAAAAGACATTTGATTTTGGTGCTACCTTTGATACGTCTCTTTTTCTCGTATTTGTCTCTGATTCTTGCAATAGCGATATCGTCGTCTTCTAGATAATAATTATAAAGCTTTTTTTCAGAGATTACCACAACAAACACTCCTTTAAATTAAATTTTTTCAGCGACCCGCAGCTTGGCGCTTCTGGATCTCGCATTACTATTTATTTCTTCTTCTGACGGATATATAGGTTTTTTGGTTATTATCTTGATTTTTGGAATTTTGCCGCATTGGCATATGGGAAAATCCGGAGGACAAGTGCACGGATCATTCATTTCCCTATACTTTTGCTTTACTATTCTATCTTCAAGAGAATGAAATGTGATTATCGCAATCCTGCCTCCTGTGTCTAGGCATCCTACGCTGTCTTCAATTGAATCGTTCAATATCCCCAGCTCGTCGTTCACCTCTATCCTGATGGCTTGAAAAGTTCTTCGTGCAGGATGTGGTCCTTCTCTTCTGAATTTTGCAGGTATTGAAGATTTTATGATTTCAGAAAGCTGAAATGTCGTATCTATCGACTTTTCTTTCCTTCTTGACACTATCAAAGTAGCGATTCTTTTCGCAAACTTTTCTTCTCCGTAATTCTTAATTATCTTAAATATTTTTTCTTGAGGGTACTCGTTTACAATTTCCCAGGCGGTTATGGGGTTTCTCTTGTCCATCCTCATATCCAGCCTTGCATCGGAATTGTAGGAAAAACCTCTTTCTGTGTCATCCAGCTGGAAGGACGATACCCCCAGATCCATAAGTATCCCGTTTACCTTGTGGATGTTTAGAGTATCAAGCACATGCTTGATGTCGCTGAAGTTGCTTCTTGCATATAGCCTCCTACAAGAAAAGTTCTCCAGTCTTTCTTTAGCCCTGCCAAGTGCGTAGTCATCCTGGTCTATGCCTATGAGCGTACCCTTTTCGCTTAGCCTTTTGCATATTTCATAGCTATGTCCAGCTCCTCCAAGGGTACAGTCGACGTAAATTCCGTCTTCTTTAATATTTAGATTTTCTATGCATTCTTCAAGCATTACGCTTTCGTGTTTAAGTTCCATGCTATCTCTCCCGTCATATCCCAAGCATTGCCATTTTTTCTGCTATGGCATCGTAGCTTAAGTCATCTTCTCCATTGTAGTCGTTCCAAGTGTTCTCATTCCATATCTCTAGTCTCGCGGAAACTCCTATTATGAAGGTTTCCTTGTCTATGCCTGCATATTCTCTCAGATTTGAAGGAATCATGATTCTGCCTTGCTTATCCAGTTCGCATTCTGCCGCTCCGGCAAAGAAGAATCTAGAAAACGCTCTTGCGTCCTTGCTTGATATTGGGAGAGTTCTTATTTTTTCTTCGAATTTTGACCATTCATCCATGGGAAATACAAAAAGACATTTATCTAAGCCTTTGGTAACGATAAACTTTACTCCGAGTTGTTCTCTGAATTTTGAAGGAATTATTAGTCTTCCTTTTATATCGATGTTGTGTTGATATTCACCAATGAACATTCCGACACCCCGATTCCCCACTATTAGCCATATTATACCACTATCCCCCACTTTGTACAAGATTATTTGGGTTTCTGAATGTTTTTTTACAAATAAAAAAACAAGCCCTTAAATCCAGGCTTGTCTTCTTATTTTATAGGGCTTTGACTTCTTATTTTCTTTAGGCACAAGGTACAGATCATTATCACTGCAAAGCTTATAAGCTGGGCAACTCGCATGTTCATGAACATCAGGCTATCCGTTCGAAGCCCTTCAATGAAAAACCTACCCGCTGAGTAATATATGCCATATATAAGTATTAGTTCTCCGTCAAACTTTTTCTTGGTCTTTTCATAAAAAAGAATTATTCCCAGAACCAGTAGATTCCAAATGGATTCATACAAAAACGTGGGGTGCACTTGTATAAGACCCTTTACAGGATCCATGACGGTTATAGCCCATGGCAAATCCGTTTCAGCTCCGTATGCCTCCTGATTGAAATAATTGCCCCATCTTCCTATGCTTTGTCCCAAAGGAAACGCAGGTGCAAAAACGTCTATGACTTTCGTAAATTTCAGTTTTTTAATACGGCAGACCACATAACCGGCTAAAAAGGCTCCAATCAAACCTCCATGTATGGCAAGTCCTCCTTCCCATATCATAAAAATTTCTTTGGGATTGGCAAGATAATAATCCAGCTTGAATGCGACGTAGTACAATCTTGCCCCGATCATTGCGGCAGGAATGCTCACCAGCACAATATCCAGTATATCATCACTTATAATTCCCTGTTTCTTGCCTCTATGGGTTGCGATAAGGATTCCGATCAATATCGCCGATGAAATCAATATTCCATACCATCTAACTTCCAAGCCGAATAAACTGAAGGCTATTGGATCAGGCATTGCTATCACTCCTTGTTTTTTTGTCATAATATCATTATATTCCCATACATGATTTCAGGCAATAAAAAAGCCCTTTTTACAAGGGCTTTTAAGCTTGGCTTAAGTTTACACTATTTCTACCATTTGTCCATTTTTTACGCCTGCAGCATTGCCTTCTTCCACATCTACGTGCATCTCCAAGGCATATTTGTCACTTACTCTGACAAGAACATTGTCAAAAATCAATCCTCGTTTCCCATTGACTTTCACTTGAACTTCATCTTTGTCCTTCAATCCAAAATTTTCTGCATCTGAAGTATGCATATGAATATGTCTAGACGCGATAATAGCCCCTTCAGGAATTTCTACCTGGCCTTTAGGTCCTGTCAAGACAACTCCTGGAGACTCCTTGATATCTCCAGAATCTCTAACTGGCGGCTTCACTCCAAGAACAAAGCTGTCTGCTACTGAAATTTCCAGCTGAGTATCAGGTCTTACCGGTCCAAGAATTCTGACACCTTTAATAGTTCCTTTAGGTCCTGTTATGTCCACTTTCTCTTCACAAGCAAATTGCCCAGGTTGAGAAAGATCTTTAAACTTAGTTAATTCATGTCCTTCCCCGAATAAAACTTCCAAATCTTTTTGCGATAAGTGAATATGTCTGTTTGACATAGCTATTGGTACAAGTTTTTTCATTATATACGCCTCCATATGACTTTTCCTTAGAATATTTTATCACACACCATAAGCATTACAAAGTAATCCTTTGATGTTTTTTCATGTTTTTTACTTTTCCGAGCTATTTCTCACTAGGATTTCTTGTGCGTGATCAAGACTTTTTTGAGACTGACTGCCGTCAATCATGGTCGCTATAGCCCTGATCCGGTTTTTTTCATCCAAAAGATTGAACAATGTTTTGGTTTTGCTTCCCTCCACTTTTTTCACCACCTCAAAGTGCGCAGCGGCCATGGAGGCTATCTGGGGCAGATGTGTGATGCTTATTATCTGGTGCTTCATTCCAAGCTCTTTTAGCTTTTTTCCTACGTACCCTGCTGCACTGCCACTTATGCCTGTATCTATCTCGTCGAATATCAGAGTTGAAGTGCTATATTCAGTGCTTATCGCACTTTTTACAGCCAGCATCAATCTGGAAACTTCTCCTCCCGAAGCAATTTTGATTAAGGGCTTATCTTCATCTCCTACATTTGTCCTTACATGGAATTCAAGGTCATCTATTCCCTGACGGGTAAAGCACTTTTCCTCTGTGCATGTTTGGGTAACCACTTTGAACCTGGCATTCTCCATAGCCAGCTCTCCTAAATGAGCATTTATTCCCATGGAGAAATCCCTGCCTGCTTCCTTCCTCATATCGCTTAAAACTAAGGCTTGTTCCAAATACATACCTTTCAAGGTTTCTAGTCCTTTATCCAACTCATCTATAAAGACATCTCGTTTTTCTATTTGATCTATTTTTTCCATCAATTCGATTTTGTAATCAGCAACATCATTAAGTTCAGGACCATATTTTCTCTTTAATGAGATGAGTTTATTCAACTTTGCCTGCAGATCGTTAAGTTCAGAATCGTCAAAAACCACTTTTTCCTTGTAATCTCTAATGGAATAAGCTATGTCTTCCAGATTTGCCATAGCATCACCGAGTCTGTCAGAAAGTTCTCTAACTGATATATCCACTTTCCCCATGTCTTCAAGGCTTTTTTTTGACTTTCCCAGCTGGTCCATGACGGAAGCGTCGCCGCTATAGAGCCACTCATATGCTTGATTTGACTGATTGAAGAGAATTTCAGCATTTTCAAGGACTTTGATTCTTTTTTCAAGCTCTTCATCTTCTCCTTCATGGAAATCCATTTCTGATATCTCATTTAATTGAAACTTTAAGATATCCAATTCCCTTTCGATATTTGATATGGATTTCAAAAGCTCTTCTCTCTGCCTTTTTAGGCCACTCCACTCTTCGTACAAATTGGAAACTCGTTTTTTTTGATCTTTTATCCTCTCTCTTCCATAAGCATCAAGGATCTTTACATGCTCATCTCTGTTTAGCAGCAGATTATGGTCTCTCTGGCTGTGAATGTCTACAAGTCTGTCGCCAATCTTTTTTAGGTCATTTACATTTACCAAAATGCCATTAACCCTGCATACGTTTCTTCCGTTTGAATGAAGCTCCCTAGATAATATCAGCTGGCCATTTTCGTCACCGCCCATTTCATCAAGAAGCACCGCTATTTCTCCGGGAAGCTTTTCAAAGACGAACATAGCCTGCACCAGCAGCCTATCCTTGCCCTTTCGTATCATGTCCTTGTTTCCTCTAGCCCCCAAAGAAAGCATTAATGCATTTAAGATTATGGATTTTCCTGCTCCGGTTTCACCTGTTATAACGTTGAAGCCGGGATAGAACTCTATCATTACGTTTTCAATCAATGCAAAATTTTTTATGTTGAGTTCAGCTAGCATAACAGACCTCCCTTAATCGTCATTTCATAAGCTTCTTAAACTTTTCAACAACATCCACTACCTTGTCTTGATTTCTGATTGCGACAAATATGGTGTCGTCCCCTGCCAAGCATCCTACTACATCGGACCACTCCATTGAATCTATCGCTACTGAGGCAGCCATCGCTCCCCCTGAAAAGGTTTTTATCACAACAAGGTTGCCGCTGTAGTCGATACTTACCACAGACTCCCTAAATACGTTTACTATCCTTTCGCTCAATTGGTTTCCACCGGCATCTCTAAAGGGCGCATACCTGTGCCTACCGCTCTTGCTCATTATTTTAATGAGCCTCATGTCCTTTATATCCCTTGATACCGTTGCTTGTGTGACGTGAAACCCGGATTCCTTAAGCTGCTTGGCGAGTTCATCCTGTGTTTCGATTTCCTCATTCTCAATAAGCTCCAAAATTTTTGCTTGTCTGGCAACTTTCATAAAATACGCTCCTCACATTATTCTTTATATGCGTTCAGATAGCTTTCTCCTTAATATTTCAAAGAAGTTGTTTCCTTTGAATTTTATCAGCTTCACTTTTTTATCAGATTTTTTTAAATAAATAGAGTTTTGGTTTATATCTAAAAACCTCTGCCCATCAACTGCTACCACTACATTTTTGTCTTTTGATTCCGTTTCCACCCTGATCGTCTTCTTAGCATCCAGCACAATGCTTCTGTTATGAAGGGAATGGGGACATATTGGAGTTATTATGAACAGGCTGTCGTTGGATGGCTCAATTATCGGCCCTCCGGCTGAAAGGGAATAAGCAGTCGAACCGGTAGGAGTAGATATGATCAGCCCATCTGCTCTGTACTCCTCTATAAGGTTTTCATTACCGTATATTTTTATGTCTATAAGCCTAGTATTTGCACCCCTGCTCACCACTATATCGTTTAAAGCTACAAATTTCTTGTCAGCAGGCAAGTCTTCGATACTCATATCGATCATCATTCTTTCTTCTATGTCGAAGCACCCACGCAACAGGCATTCAAGACACATGTTTACGTCTTTTTCCTCTACCTCTGCTAAAAAACCTAGCTTCCCGTAATTGATTCCAAACATCGGTATGTCGTTCTTTCCTGTTTTTCTTACGGCTTCCAAAATGGTTCCGTCGCCACCAAGCACTATGATGCAATCTGTAGAATTGAACATCCGCTCTTCGTCGATGACAAGTCCCGGATGATCGATCATTCCTTTTGTGTTCTCAGCTCCAAAAACAGTGATGTCGTTTTTATTGAGAAAATCTATAATATACCTGGCATTGCGAAAACAGTCGCTTTTACCGGTGTTTATGTACAATCCAATGTTTTTCATTTCTATCCCGCCAATACTGCATATTTATTATATTACATATAATTATTATAAATTATTAAATGCATTTTGTATCGCTTTATCCGCATAATCTTGATTTTTTTCCTCAGGCATCCCCATATGCTCTACCCATAAAAGGTACTCTATGTTTCCTTTCGCTCCTTTGATTGGCGAATAATCAATGCCTTTCGGAGTTAATCCGTTATGGGAAAAATAACCTGTTATTCTTTCGATTACCTCCTTATGTGTCCCTGGGTCTTTTACTATGCCGTTTCTGCCGACTTTATCCTTACCCGCTTCAAACTGAGGTTTGATCAGTACCACGCCCTGACCCTGGGGCTTTAAGAAAAGCTTGATTTTATCAACCAGCTTTGTAACCGATATGAATGAAACATCCATGACCATGAAATCTACTTTTTCTCCAATTTCTTCAAATTCCATATGCCTGAAATTTTTCCTCTCCAAAGACACCACCCTGGAGTCAGTTCTTAGTTTCCAATCCAACTGACCGTAACCTACGTCTATTGCAAATACCTTTTTAGCTCCATTTGCAAGCATGCAATCTGTGAATCCTCCTGTTGAGGCACCTACATCCATTGCCGTTTTCCCCTGGAGATCCAATCCAAAAACTCCTATTGCCTTTTCAAGCTTAAGTCCGCCCCTGCTGACATATGGGCAATCCTTTTGCTTAACCTGTATTTGGTCCCCTTCTTTGACTGAAGTGCCAGCCTTGTCTGCAGTATGACCATTGATGCTCACATTCCCCGCCATTATATTCCTCTTGGCTTGTTCCCTGCTTTCAAAAAATCCATTATCATGGAGATAAACATCCAATCTAACCATTTTCCCTACCGCCTTTCATCTTTCCAAAAGGACTTTTTACAAAAGATATCACATGACCGAACCGGTACACGATCTGAGTGCTGTGCTCCATGGCGATATTCTTGCCTATGGCCTTGCCTCCCACTGTAACCGCCGCCAGCAAGCCATTTAGAATTACTGCCAATATAGTGGTCTCTAAAAAATCAAAGCTGCTTCCTATCTGAAAAACGATGCTTATGGCAGTAGCTCCACTTACAATCCCACATATGTCTCCTACTACGTCATTGCAAAAGTTTGAAACCTGACTGGCATTCTTAACTATATCCACTGCCTCCTTAGAACCCCTGACCCTGTTTGCAGCCATTGAATTAAATGGAGTAATGTTGGCCGACGCTACGGCAATTCCGACCATGTCAAAAAATATCCCGATCGATACGATAATTACCAGGATAAAAAAAGAAACCAAAATATCCGAATTGTTAATAAACAGCTCGGAAACGAGGTTTATGCCGATAGAAAGAAAAAAGGTCCATATTGTTATAAATACCAACCATCTTCTTTGTTTTTCAATTTTTATTTCCTTATTTGACTTTCTATTTCGCTTTAAATTGTTGCTATTGTCTTTCAAGATTTCCTCCGTATGGAATTATTGAAATATGGTGGCAGCACTTCAAGTAAACTTTGCGCCATAGGTCCAGCAGGTTTTCCCAAAAAGAGACCGATTCGTCGCCAAACCGGCGGTTTCCCTTGCCCTTTTTTCGTCTTGTCGCCAGAGACGAGGCTGGATTACCACTTAGTACACACTGTAATCCTCGAAGTGCTTCCAGAGGAACAGTCTAGGAGTTTTCCTCGACAGTCACATCGCTTCCTAGCCTCTTTTGCAAGATAGGTTTCGAAAAGCAATACCCGACGACTTTGAGCTCAAAAGTCAGCCGGACTGATCTTATCATCTCCCTACCTCACTCAAGGCAGGCTACGCTGCTTCCATATCTTGCGACACTTCCGCAGGTTTCTCCCGGTTTCCCGGGTCTCCGCGGGAGCAGGGTCTACGCCCGCATGCCATTGCGGATCGCCCCATCCCCCTTTACTCCCTGTAAAAGCCCCCAACTGGGCGTCGAAAGCCAATACAAGAAACTTCATCGATGTGCCCTTTGACGGATTTTTAGCCCCGCCTTGAGAAGCGATAGATCTGACTAGAATACTGCGCCACCATATTTAATAAGTGAATTATACCATATACATATTTTGTTTACAAACTATGCTCATTCAGTCGGCGACCGGTATCCATTCCGCCATCATCATTGTACTCCCTCTTGCTTAAATCCTGTTTAAATCAGTAATCCCGGCTACACAAAAAACCGGTCAATTTAACCAAAAATTCGGTATCGGCTTCAGCTTTTTTCAAATTGACCAAGGCTTTCTCATAGAGCCCGTCCACGATTTCCCTGCTTTTTTCTATGCCGTAAACCGAAGGGTAAGTAGTTTTTTTATTCTCCAAGTCCTTCCCTGATTTCTTTCCGGTTTTTACCACATCTCCTGTCACATCGAGAATGTCATCTACAATCTGAAACGCCAATCCCATTTTGTCGCTGTATGCTTCCAGATTTTTTATTTTATCTTGATCCAGCTCAGAAAAATAGGCTCCGGACAGAACAGAAGCTTTTATAAGCGCACCGGTTTTTCTTTTATTGATGCTGTCCAAAGTTTTTATATCTATTTTAACATCTTCATTTTTAATATCATCCACTTGACCGCCTATCATTCCTTTGACTCCCGCAGCTCTTGAAATCTCCCTTAGCGCCAGCACATAGCCGGGATTCTCCGATGTCATACCCTCGATCATGGTCTCGTAAGAGTAATTTAGCAACCCGTCTCCTGCTAAAATTGCAATGTTTTCGCCATAAACCATATGGTTGGTAGGTTTGCCTCTACGAAGATCGTCGTTGTCCATTGCTGGAAGGTCGTCATGGACCAGAGAATAGGTATGTATCATTTCCATAGCGCAAGCAAGTGGCATCGCTTTTTTATAATCCCAGCTTCCGAATTTTGAAAATTCCAGTAACATTACAGGTCTCAGCCGCTTTCCTCCCGCCATCAGGCTATAGCTCATGGACTTGTAGAGTTCCGAGGGTATCTTGCCTTCGAGTTTTTCCATCTGGTTCTTAAGCCCTTGCTCCACCTCACCCTGCCTTCTTTTATATTCGCTCTTAAACTCCATTTTCTTCTCCTCCGTCAAGGGGCTCTTCAGTCATCTCTCCGTCCTTGGAAACCAGCTTAACAACCTTCTTCTTTGTGGTCTCCAGCTGATTCTCGCATTCCTTTATAAGCTTCATGCCTTCCTCAAAATACTTAACGCTCTCGTCTAAAGACACCTGGTTTCCCTCTATGTATCCGATGATCTCCTCTATTCTTTTAATATTGTCTTCAAAAGCAGTTTTTTTCATATCCCACTATCCTTTGCTCAATATTTTTGATATCGCCCTTCCGTCTTTAAAAACTATTTCCACATTCTCACCTGGCGACACCTGATCTATGCTTCCGATATACTCGCCTTTTGCACCCTTTATAGCAGCATAACCCCTCTTAAGTACATTTTCAGGATTCATCCCCTTAAGCTCGGAACGATAACCCTCCAAGAAAGCCTTTTTTAAGTCGATCACCTTCATGACAGACCTTTCCAGGTCTATTTTCATAATGTCCAAGGTCTGAGTATGTCCGGAATAAAACATTTCCGGTTTCGAAAAGAAGTAGTTTCCTCTCAGCCTGATCAACCTCTCTTTACCGATGGCAAGCTGTGACAGCATATCCTTTGAAAGTCTCTTTTCAAAAGACATTAACTTGTCTTTCAGCTCTTCCAGAGAAGGAACCACCAATTCACCCGCCGCCGAAGGCGTGGGAGCCCTTAGATCTGCCGTAAAATCACTGATAGTAAAATCCGTTTCATGGCCGACGGCACTGACCACAGGTATGATGGAATTATATATGCTTTCCGCTACAATCCTTTCATTGAAAGCCCACAACTCCTCAATAGATCCTCCACCTCGTCCGATAATCACTACATCTACTTTATTCATTGCATTAAAAATATCGATACCGGCAGATATTTCACCGGGTGCTTCTCTTCCTTGCACAGAAACTGGCATTATATAAATTTCAACGTTGGGAAATCTTCTGCTTATAACTGAAATCATATCCCTAATGGCCGCCCCTGTAGGCGAGGTGACAATGCCGATTTTTTTAGGTACCATTGGAATCTTCTTTTTTTTCAAGGGATCGAACCATCCCAAAGATTCCAGCTCAGATTTTAGTTTTTCAAACTCCACATACAGATCTCCGAGGCCCTTTTTTTCACACTTTTGCACGTAAAGCTGATACTGACCGTTTTTTTCATAAACGGAAATATTCCCATGCAAAATCACTTTGTCTCCATCGCAGATGCTTGGAGATGATGATGCTGCATTTTTAAACATCACGCAATTTAGCCTGCTCTCATCATCTTTAACTGAAAAGTAAGCATGCCCTGAAGAATGTAATTTGTAATTGGATATTTCCCCTTCTACGATTACATTTTTTAATATCACGTCGTTATCAAATATGCTCTTTATATATTTTGTCAATTTGCTGACGCTCAATACCCTTTGCCTCATTTGCATCGCTCCTCAAAATGGTCTCTCCCAATGAGCGCAACCCCGAAAGCATTATCAGTGCAGTCCCCGGGAGCACAAAAATAACCATTGACATTGCTATCAGCCAACTTCTTTTTTACAGATTCCCTTATGTACCTGTTAGATGCAACACCCCCACAGATCAGCAAATCGGAAACAGATGCTCCGCTGCATCTATCTACACCTACTTCAACCAATAGCCTGGATGCATTTTCAAATGCTGTTCGAATCACGAAAGCTTTGTCATCTGTCTCCTTGTATAATCTGTAAAGATAAGTCTCCAGCCCGGACAAGTTTATTCCACGGCTGCTTCTGCTTGACTTGTAGCTGATTTTCTTCTCAAAAGATCTTTTGTTTTCCCCATCCAAAAACTGCTCCATCGACCTGCCAGCAGGAAATGGAAAGCCCATTTCAACTCCGATTCTATCTATCACTTGTCCTAGACTTATATCTAACGTCTTGTCGACGATTACTTCCTTAATAAAGCTTTTGTTCCACTTATATTCTACGAACTCTGTGGTTCCTCCGCTTATATGAACCCCTATAAACCCTTCCGATATGCCGTCATTTAAATCCAAGGCTGCTCTTATATGGCCTCTTTGATGGGAAGTTTCCACAAAACAAGCACCTAAAGCCGAAGCCAAAAGCATACCAATATTTTTCGACACTTCGAACACAGGCATATATGACCCTTCGGCCATTCTCGGTTTGCTGCTCGCAGCTACCACCGATACCCTGCCTTCAAAACAATCGATGGTTTTTGCCAATTCTCCTAAATTTTTTATATGCTGAAACACCGCTTCCTGTTGTCTCAATCCTCTTTTGCCTTCCCCGACTCTCAGTGGGATTCTCAAATCCCATACCCTTGCTCCCATTTCATCTACAACAGACAAGGATGTAGTGTAATTGCTGGTGTCTATGCCTAAGAACAAATTACTCTTCATTTGATTCTAAATTGTCCAAAACTGCATTTATGTATTTAGTGGATTTTTCGTCCCCAAACTTGGAAACCAAATTAAGTGCTTCATTGATGACTATGGCTTTTGGGGTATCTTTCAGAAACAAAATCTCATAGGCGGCGATTCTCATCATGGCGGAATCTATTATATTAAGCCTGTCCAAGGTCCAGTTTATTAAATGTTCATTGATCCTTTCGTCCAATACCTCCCTGTTGGAGTCTATTCCCTTTAATATTTCTTCGATAAACTCCCGGTCGCTATCCGTCAATTCCTGGTATTTCGGTTCCTCCACCATGTCCCTGTACCTATCGATAGCTTCTGTCGCATTTATCAGATGACCTCCCTCTTCAAAGTTCATTTGATAAGCTATCTTTAACACCAGCTCTCTAGCAAATTTTCTACTCATTATGTTTCCTCCGTCTTGCTTAAAATTTTCAACATAACAATACCCCTGCAAGTTGAATAACTCAAGGGGCAGTTGTTTTTAGTCGATTGTTGCCTTCATCCTAACACCATCTACATTTACATTGACCTGAATTACCCTGGTACCGGTCATAGCCTCCACAGTAGTCTTGACTTTCCTCTGAACTTTTTCAGCGGTTTCCTGAACCTGAACTCCAAAATCCACGTCAACGTAAAGATCTATTATCAGCTCGTCATCGCTTCTGACTACCCGAACTCCTTTGGAGCCGCTTTTCTTTCCAAACTTTTCTGCAATACCTCCGGTTATCCCATGGTGCAGGTGGGCCACACCTTCCACTTCGGTTGCCGCCAGGTTTGCTATTGACGAGACTACATCTTCGCTGACGACAACATTTCCTTTAACATCCTCGTTATATTCCATAGGTTATCCCTCCGTAGAACTATATTGGCATATTCTTATAATACCATTATAGTTTCAATCCATAAAAAACACAAATATTTATTGCCTTTTCATTGCAGGAAGGCAGTTTCAGCTCTATTTGTAACATATGTTCGATAATGAAAATATGATATCCTTTACAAATGTTTTTTTGTGTATATTTCCTTGTGTTAGAATTTGACGTGGAATATAATGAACTCATCACATATATAACCCCTTATTCTTATAGAAATTATACCCCTTTTTTCTATAAGATAAAAATTCCCCAGTTAAGACTATGATCCCCATAGTCTTAATTTTTTTTCCTAGATTTGAAGCAGCGGGTCCTATATTAAGAACCCACTGCCAGTTATCAATAAAATTTCGAAAGGGTATATTTTGCAGCCTTATCCAAGACTCCCAGCTGGTCAAGGTATGTAAATACCGTAAACCTGTCCCTGATAAAACCTGCCTTTAGAATCATATCTTCAAGATAATCCTTATCTACTTCATATCCTTCCGGCTTCAGAGGAAGACCAACTATTCCCAGCCACTCCTTAACATCTTCAGGAGATGGAGCGTATTTCTTCACCGCTTCCGCAATTTCATCGCTTTTCTCTTGAGATAAAAACTCTTCGCAATTTAGCAGGTATTCATAAAGATAACTTAGTATCAAAGTTCCGAAAGCTACGGTGACTCCATGAGATGGAATTATTTTCCCCCGTTCAATATCCTTCATGACCATATAGTGGGATATAAGGTGTTCTCCTCCCGATGCAGGTCTGGTGTCATCTGCCAATGACATTGCGATACCTGAAAGCACAAGGGCTTCTATCAGATATACTATAGACTCTTTATCTCGCTTTGAAATCTTGACGGCATTTTCTAGACAGATATCTGTGGAGCTTTCTACCAACTCTACAGTCTTGTCACACCAATACTCACCGGTAACAACTCTCGAAAGTGCCCAATCGGCCAAAGCAGTCTTTTTGCCTGCGATGTCTCCAAATCCTGCCTGTATCATCTCGTAAGGTGCATTCGATATTACATCTATGTCTCCGTATATTGCAGTCACAGGGAAAGCCTTGATAGTCTTTTTAGCCCCCTTGACAACCAGAGACGACCCCGCAGCTGCATAGCCGTCCATTGATGGCGCCGTAGCGACGGTTATCACCGGCACCTTCATCCTGCTTGCGGCAAACCTAGCCAAATCGCTTATCGTGCCCGAGCCTACTGATATTATGCCGTCAGTGTTCCTGTCACTGTCCATCAGTATAGTTCCCACAGCTTTTTCATCGGGAACCAGTCTTTCGTCGGTGAATCGAGATATGGTTAAATTGTATCCTCCACTTTTAAGTTCTGCAGTGATTTCATCGTTTATTTGCTCATCAGTATGACAATCAATTACAAGGAGTATCTCCTTTCCTTCTATATACTTAGAGGCTATTTTCGATATATCCCCTGCCTTAAATAAGAAATCTACATCTTTTATTGGTACATAGTGAGTCCTTCCACATTCGCATGGAATCTTTGTGTTCAGAAGTGTCTTATAGCTTTTCATATAAATCCTCCTATCAATATTTGATTCAAATCTCTTCTTTGAGCTCCTTGACCGAATCAAAAATGAAATCTGCCGCAATTTCTGACTTGTCATAATCCTCCATGGTAGTTTCACCAGAAAGAACCAACACTGATTTCACTCCCAAGTCGTATCCCATTTTTATGTCTGTGTATAGCCTGTCTCCCACCATGACAACATCTTCTTTTTTTAATTTATAAGTATCCAGTATGGCACTTAGCATATGATCTTTGGGCTTCCCAATAATTACTGGTTCTTTCTCTGTAGCAGCTTTTATAAAAGCTATCATGGCCCCTATGTCAGGCATGAACTTGCCACCCTCTAAAGGGCAGTTAAAATCCGGATGCGTGGCTATATAGGGCAGTTCTCTGACGTAATCACAGGCCGCCCAGAGCTTTTCATATGTCAAAGTGGTATCAAAGCCCAAGACTACGCACTCAATGCTGTCATTTCTTTCGGCAAACACATTAAATCCGGCATCTGCGAAGGCTTTTTCCAGCGACGGAGTTCCTAAAAGAAAGATATTCTTGTAGTTGGTGTGCTTTTTTAAATAATAAATCGTTGCATCACCAGATGTAAATATCTCATCCTCTTTAGCGTCAATTCCCAATCTCGTCAGTTTTTCTATATAGGCTTCCTTGTTTTTCGACGAATTATTGGTCAGAAAAACATACTCTTTCCCTTTATCTTTGATCTCTTGCAAAAACTCCTTCGCACCTGGTATCAACTCGTCACCTAGGTAGATTGTTCCATCCATATCCAGCAAATAACAATTCACTTTTTCTAAACTCACTATAATACCTCCCACCATCACCCATTTAAGGGATGATTGATATTTTTTTGTATAAAAAAAGCCGCAATAAACCGTGCACCTTTTGGTGACAGTCTATCCACGGCCTTCACTTTATCACTGGCACAATTCAATTGTATCGCAAAATCATTAACCAATCAAGGTTTCTTGAAGTTCTCTAAGCTTGTAAATAAGTGTCGTCTTGTCTAGCTCGATATCATCGTATGTGATGAGCTCTCCTGCTTTCTTTGGATTTATAAGCTTGGTATTCTTTGTGATCAGTCCCAAAGGTACAGCTTTTTCAGCTTTTGCATTGTCATAGGTCTCAAAGCTTCCGTATACTGTATATCCACCGATTCCATCAAGCATATCTCCAGCACTTAGATCTTTCTTCGCTATGGTAATTGTTTCTGCCACAGGCTTTCCTGGAAGCGGAACAATTGTAGGCTCGTTGTAGATTACCGCTCTAGCTGCAGAAAGTGGTGTCTCCAGGCTTGTCAGGTGATAAGGTCTGAACAACACGTAGTTGGGTCCTGGTCCCATGCTAAGATACTGCATTTCATGGTGTATCTGTGGAAGATCAGTTGTTACTATTACGAATACGCCTGGAGCTACTCCGTTTACATAGTCTACTATTTTGGTATTGTTAAGGATTCCTCCGTTTTCCTTAAGCTGGAACAGTTTAGGCAGCTCGCTTACAACTGCTGATGGCGCATGGCCTCCTCTAACATCAGGCAAGTATCCTGTCGCATTAGCCATAGCTGTCATCTCAACCATTGTTTTTGTTCCATCTTTGAAAGCTGTAAGCATTTTAGGGCTTACTCCTTCTCTCATAGCTTGCTCATATACTGTTTCAGGATTGCAGCCCGCTACAACGGGATTATTCTTTCCTTTACCGATTGCAACGATGTCCATTCCCATGCCGTCAGCAAAATCGTAAAGTTCCATAACAGAGCCTGGCTCATCTCCTGCAGAACCAGTGTAGATTACGCCTGCATTGTCGGCAAGCTTCTTAAGGTAAGCGCCGATTACTACGTCGGTTTCAACGTTAAGCATTACAACATGTTTCTTGTTCATAATTGCATCAAGAGCAATCTTCGCACCCACATCCGGAACGCCTGTGGCATCTACGACAACGTCTGTCAAGTTAGCAGCTGCAGGTATGTCGGCATTTGCAGAAGCTACGTACTTACCTTGCTCCATTGCCACATTTGCTTCTGATAAAAGGTCTGTCACTACGATATCATCTTTGGCCACCCCTGCCAAAGTGTAGGACTCTATTGCGTTGTCAACGTTGATGTCGACTACTATAGCTGGTATCATGCCTTTCATTTTCATTACCTGGCTGACCATTCCTTTGCCCATTTGTCCTGCTCCGATAAGACCAAGCTTGATAGGCTTTCCTTGTTCTTCCAGCGCTCTAAGTTTTCTGTTAAGATTTAACATTCATAATTCCTCCTAAGTTATATTATTGTTATATATTCACCGATTTTAATTTCCGGATTGCTTTCCCCTTTTAAATGTATCGTTCCCGGAAGTTGTGGCTCCTCAGCTCCGTCAAACTTCAAAGAACAATGTCCCATTTTCTTTAGTGTGTGATTCGCTTCATCCCCTACAGCTGAAACGAAATATTCCTTTCCACATATTTCAACCAAATCCCCTGTTTTAACCTCGTCCGATAGATCAGACGCTTCGTGAAGCACAGATATTTCCTTTAATTCAGCAGGTGCATTTTCATTGAATATAATCAACATTTTTTCAGTTAGAAACTCGAGAGCCATATCTCCAATTCCTGTGATTTTTACGTTGTATTTCATTTTATCCTCCCATTTAGCGATTGCATAGTTTTTCTATATACTCCTTTAAACAATTGCTGTACGCCTCCTGGGCATCCAGCACCGCCACCTCGTACATTTTTTCCTTAATCGATTTTTCCATTCCTTCTTTGCTTGCTATTATCAGATCAGTATAGACGTTTAACTTGCTTATTCCACATTCTTTAGCTTTTGTTAGATTGTCAAAGCCTGTGCCTGAACCCCCGTGAAGAACCAGCGGAACTTCAAGAGACTGTGACAATTCCTTTATTAAATCAAATTGTAGTTCAGGTTTTTTTACATTATACACACCATGAGATGTTCCAACAGAAACAGCTAAGCTGTCTGTATTGGTGAGCTCTGCAAACCGTCGAGCGCCTTTCACCTCTGTATAGACATTTTCTTTATCGTCCCCTGCGCTTCCTACATGACCGATTTCAGACTCTACGGAAGCTCCGTATTTTTCTGCCATTTTTTTAACTTCTTTTGTAATCGCTACGTTTTCGTCAAAACTTTTACTTGATCCATCTATCATCACAGAGGAACATCCGCACTTTAAGGCTTTCTCTATTGTTTCAACGCTGTAGCCGTGGTCAAAGTGAAGTACCGCATCTACTCCGAGATGCTCTAAATAAAATTTAGTTATTCCTGTAAACTCCTCCAAAGAAAAATACTTTTGATGAGCCTCTGCCAATGCAATCATCAGAGTTGCACCGGTAATTTTTGAAGTATGCACAGCCGCCTTCACATCTGAAGCACTTGTAACATTCGACTGTATCACGATGTCATTGTCCCTCTTAGCTTTTTGCAATAATTCTTTCGAGCTTATAATCAACTAGATCACCTCTTAAATTTTCACTGCGACTTTTATAGCTTCACCGGATTTAATCAGATCGAATCCTTCAAATATATTGTCCAGCATCACTTCATGAGTTATTATCAGATCTGCATCAATTATTTTTGTTTCAATAAGCTTGCATGCAGTTTTCACTTGCTCAACAGTCGAGCTATTCGCACCGTAAACTGTAATTTCCTTATAGTGAATAGCATTCGTAGGGATTGGATTTTCTGTCATGGAAGCCGGCAATCCTGCGAAAAAGCTAACTCCACCGCCTTTTTTGACTATCTCTACTGCATTTTTTTGTGCCTGGGGCACTGAACAAGCCACTATTGAAAAATCCACGCTGCTTAATCCTGTATTTTCTTTGAAATCATCTATAAGTTCGCCTTTGTTCAGGAATGTGCTTATTCCCATCTCTGCCACTTTTTGAAGCCTATCATTATTTACATCCGTTAGATAAACTTCTGCTCCTTTAGCTTTCGCTAAAAGCGCATTCATCACTCCAATAGGCCCGCCACCAATAATCAATACTGTATCAGCGGGTTTTATCGGAAGAAACTCCTGCCCGTTAATTACACATGACAATGGCTCTGCAATGGACATATTCTTCAAATCAGCGTCATCATGCAGCTTGATTATTGCTCCTGAATTTACAACTTCCTTGCTCATGTGAACGTACTCCGCAAACCCACCGTCTACGTGATATCCTATGACAAAGGAATTGTCACAAAGATTCGACTTTCCCTTTATGCAGTAGTCGCACTTTCCACAAGCCACTACCGGGGCTACCACCACTTTATCGCCTTTTTTATAGTCTGTTACGTTTTTTCCTGTTTCGTGTACGTATCCGGTAATTTCGTGTCCAATAATTCTTGTGCCTTTTATTTTGTCGCTTCCTGAGTTGTATATCCTAAGGTCTGTCCCACAGATTGCGCAATACTCTACCTTTACTATAAGCTCATCCTCATTAGCCTCTTTCAGCTTTGTATCTTCTATCAGAAGTTTCCCAGGTTCGTAAAATACGGCCGCTCTCATTTCGTCCCTCCAATTCTTTTTTTTACAAAGAAATGTAATAATTATGGTGCAGCGTTTTCACGCTGCACCTTGTCATTTTAGAATAAGCCAAAGCTTGCAGCCCATGCTATCACTACTGATATTGGGCCTGTGATAAGTCTTGAGAAAAGTACTGCGGGTACACCGATTTCAACTGTTTCCGGTGTAGCTTCTCCCAAGCTAAGTCCTACAGGGATAAAGTCACAACCAACTTGTGGGTTTATCGCAAATAGTGCAGGAAGTGCATATTGTGGAGGTATCGTTCCTTTTCCTATTTCAACACCCAGGAAAACCCCTACTACCTGAGCAATAACCGCTCCCGGTCCAAGAATCGGGGACAATATGGGCAGTGCGCATATTATACATACAACCAATAATCCAGGAAGGCTTCCTGATATCGGCGCTATTGCCTGAGCTATAACGTCGCCTATACCTGATTCGGATATAATACCAATCAACATCGATACGAATGCCATGAATGGCAGGATGTTGTTGATTACCATTTGTATTGTTTGCCTACCAGCTGCAAAGAACTTGCCTACTACTCCACCAACGCCCTTGCCCATCCTTACTATAAAACTGCTTTTGCCGTTTCCATTACCGTTTGATGAAGCCTTTGAAGCAGTGCTGGAAGAGCTTTCTGACTTAGCTGTTTGAGTTACTTGTGCACCCTCTTCAGCCAGCGTAACATTTTCTTCCTTTACTCCTGAAACGTAAATATCTTCCTTTATGTACTGAGCTAAAGGTCCTGATTGACCTACCGGAGTAAGGTTTATGGTATATACGCCCTTTTTAGGATATACTCCACATCTCGCTGTTCCTCCACAATCTACTATAGCTACAAATATCTCGTCATCCGGAACAGAAGTCGCAAAACCGTCTACCGTCTCGCATCCTGATAATTCGGCAACTTTTTGAGATATGGGATCGATCCCTCCGCCAGTAACAGAAACTACCTTGTTTCTTTTCGAATCGGGCTTTATCACCAATGGACCGCCCCAACCGCCTTTTCCTCTTTCAATTCTAATAGTATTGTAAGCCATATCAGTTCACCTCTTTTCTTGATATCATCATGAAAGTAATCTTTTCCGTCACGATACCTCTTATAAGTATTACTACTACACCTACAATAAAGTATCTGACCGCAAGACCTGCTACAGACAAGCCTAACTCTGTTATTCCGCTGGAGATTCCCAGCCATACGAACAGTTCTCCTGGATTGCCATGGGGAAACAATCCTGTAATTGGATGCGCAAATGATACTGCAGCATCGTAGAATGCAGGCTTGTACTTTTCTTCCAAGAACTTGCCGAATGAGTATGCCATCGGGTTAGTCAAGAAAAACATCGCTAAAACAGGGAATATAGTGTACCTTGTTATTATATTGCCTGTCATCTTTTGGGCAAATCCTTCTACCTTTTCTTCTCCGACAATCATGATTATGGAGTTTACAAAGGTAATAAGAACTACCAGGGTCGGGATTATGCCTGTTACCAATCCCATGAACACACCGCCACCGGCGTTGAACAAGCCGATAAAGCCTTCTGCCAAGTTAGCTAAAAAATCCATCTAAAATCCTCCTTGTTAATTATATTTAACAGAATTTGATAAATCCTGTTATTTACGTCGCTATAGAGCTTTCACTGCCTTCTTCAGAATCCTCTTCCATGGAACTTAGCTGATCTTTCATTGTCTTTATTGCCGTCTCCACGGCTTTTTTTATCTGTTTGTTCTTTATGTTTGGCGTCCACTCCTCTGATTTATAAACATTTTTCCCAGTGAAATCATCGATGTTTTTAAACCTGTTAAATACAGTTCTTCCAGCCATGCATCTGGTTTCTGTGATGTTTCCCTTATCATCCAATGACATCATTATGATGCAACCGGATTTTATGCCTCCCTTTGCCTGGCCTATCAGCATGTCGCCCTTTCTTCTGATTTCAGAAACATTTTTTTTGTAATTCTTGATCTGAAAAAATGTCATTGCACCTTGCACTATGAACAGAGCAAAGAATATAAAAACCAGCCTGGTCATGTTTTCCATTTAAAACCCTCCTCGGATTGTTCATTAAGCCAAGTTTCTGGCAATACTGATATCAGTAACCAATACGTTGATTAAGTCTGTATTCAAAATCCCTTTGATTGCCTCAAGCTTATCCATGTGCCCTGCAATCCCAACTCTTAATGGAGTTCTTCTGATGTTGTCCAAAGAAATTCCTATGACTCTTTGATTTGATTCGAATTTGTCACCGTTTCCAAATTCATCTACAAATATATTGCAGACGTCGGCGACTGCCCCTTTTTCGGCAATCTGTTCCAACTCTTCATTAGTCAAGAACTCTGCTATCATTTTAACTGTTGATTGCAAGGTAGACGATCCTATCCCCATGAGGGCAATGTCCAGCTTTTCAGTCAAAGAGAGAACCGATTTTATTCCGGGATCTTCGATCAACATCTTTTTATTCTCAAGCTTTTCAACAATTGCCGGAGCGTGAAGTATCTTTGAGTTTCCTTTTAAGACTCTGGCAAAGTTAAGGGCTATATTGTTAGTTTGAATATTCGGTATATACTGGCCGTTTCCTCCTACCATGGGTATAAAGGTTATATCGTTGTTTTTTGTGTTTTCAATGTACTTTGGTATTTCAGCCAAGGTAGTTCCGCTGGAAACTCCAACTAGCATTCCTTGCTTTAAGACCCTGGTCAAATATTTAGCAGCTTCCTTGGCCAAAGCCTTTTTGATATCGCTTTCATCTTCGGAACCCAAGTCTGCGATTATGACCTCTGTCAAACCGTATTTGTCTTCGATCTTCTTCTCAAGCTCCAAGATCTCTTCCGGATACGGATTATTTATTTTGAATTCAATTATCTTCTTTTCCTTAGCATAATTTATGATTCTTGAAACTGTAGCTTTGGATACGCCAAGTTTTTCCGCTACTTCATTTTGTTTCAAATTATCTTCATAGTGCATTTTGGCACATCTAACCATCAGGCGGACATCATATCTGTAATCCATAGCTAATTTCCTTTCATAATCATTTATGTGAAATTTATTTCACACTTTGATATTCATTTCATGCCTAAATAATACCCTGTCTGAAAACGAAAGTCAACACTTTTTATTTAATATTTTATTATAATATTTAAAGTCTTTCCGTTTTCATCTCGTTACATGTTGGAAAATCAAGCTTTTTAAAATTTTCTCAACCAGGTTTTCAAAATACATTTTCATAAAATGTTGTTTTTTAAAATCATTGTTTTGTTGTCTTTGAAAAATTCGACTAAAAAAAGACCAGCCTACAGACCGGTCCCTTTAACCACTATTTCAAAACAATTCCTTCCTTTTTTCTTTGCTTTGTACAAAGCGATATCCGCAATATTTAATAACTCTTTGTATTTCAACTCTTTGTATTTCGTTTTGTGTAATGCAGCTCCTACGGTAACCGTAATATTATTTGATACCTGGGAGTAATCATGACAAATATTCAATCCCCTTACCCCTTTGATTATGTTCGAGCATATGGATGATACAGCTGCATCATCCTTTATATCATCAATAATGATGAGCATTTCATCTCCCCCATACCTATATACGCGTTTGATTCCCATATTTTCTTTTAACAAAAATTCTGAGATTCTTTTTAATGCCGCATCTCCTGCCAAGTGGCCGTAGTGATCGTTGTAATCCTTAAAATAATCTATATCTACCATTATTGCGCAGATATTGTTGTGCATGTTTTTATTCTCCACCATGATTCCCAAATCTCTGAAAAGGGCATGTTTGTTGTACAAGCCCGTCAATCCGTCCTGTCTGGAGATTTTAAACAGCATATCGTTGATTCTTTTCAGTTCTTTTTGGTTTTCTGCTTTTATTCTTATTTCCTTTGCCAAGCGTTTGGATTCCCTGGCGTTTTCGTACGCCGCAGCAAAATGGCTTGACAGTATTTTCAGGGCTTTTATTTTCTCCCCCGACTCCATTTCATGATAATCGGTTGATATTCCCATATATCCTATTTTTTCCTTATCTAGTGTCATGGGTATAAATGTCAAATTCTTCACGCCCTCGAATAAAAACTTATTTACCCTGAAACGTTTATATGAAAACTCGACTACATCCTCGATGAAAGTCGGGCTTTCTCTATCCAACAAGTATCTCTCCAAGGTCTTAGGCGTGACGTTCACTGCATGTCCTGCGATTCGCCTGCCCTCTTTCACTGAAAACATGTAATCCAGCTTTCCCAATTTCGAATCGTATAAACCCACTGTCATAAAATCTATATCCGCAAGCTTGTTGGCGTAATCGTAGGCCATATCCAAGACCTTGTCTGGATTCATGGTAGAGGTCATGGCTCCTGCGGCTTTCTGAAGCAACTTCCAGTCATCATAGGAGCGTTTAGTTTTCTCAAGCTTTGACACCAGCTTCGTGTTTCTGCTTTTAAGTTCAGACAGTTCTCCTCGCAATATCTCGTTGTCGTTGATTATCTGCTTCAGCTTTAAATCCAAATCCCTGTCAGACTCTTTTAGCTGAGAAATTCTTTTGCCTGTCTGTATTTCATGTCTCAAGGCCTCTTTATAAATCTCGTTGGAACTTCTATAGTCATTATTCTCTTCATATTCCTTGGCTATTAATAGCAAGGGATTATGATATTTTAATATAAATCGATTGTCTTTTATCAGCTGAAACAATTGCTCCGATTCTATATGATCAGATGACCTTCCAACTCTTGATTTAATAAAATATGCAATACACTTCAGCTTATAAATATTAGTCTTGTCCTCTATATTACGGGCTTTTTGAAAAGCACTGTTGAGATACATTTCAGCTTCGGTAAATCTATTTGCCTGAACCATAAAATCAACCCTCGCTGTCAGGGAATTAATTTCTGCAAATATATTTTCACATTCCACTTTTTCGCTTTCTCCTAAAAAAAAGCCCGCATTCTCTAAGTCATCCTTCTTGAGGTAGATTTGAGCAATGAATGCCAGCATATTTTTTTCCAGTGCGCCCATTGTATATTCCCTTGCCTGTTTTAGTGCTTTGAATCCATACTCCAGGGAGCCGTCCCACATTCCTGAAAAATAATACCCTAGCGATATCTGGCTGTAGGGATAAACCAATAAATCCTCCATACTGTTTTCCTTGGCCAGCTTTAACTGTTCCACAGCACCTTCAAATACATGACTGAAATCGTCATTAATCATATTCCAAAATATATCAAGGTTCCCAAGCTTAAATCTGATCGATGATTCATCTAGATCTCCCGACAGCCTCTTGCAGGTCTCCATACACTTCTTGCCCTTGTCAAGCTCAAGCCTGTAGAAATAGACATTGGCCATTTTATAAAATATATCATGAAGCTCCCTGCTCTTTCCTGAAGAACTGTTTATTTTTATTTTTAATATCTTCAGCATATCATCTGTCTTAAGTATCCCTAAATTATGAAATTCACTTACAATTAAATGAATGGATAGCATATCAATTCACCGTCCCAAATTTTTATATTCAAACGCATTTTCTAAACTAGAGCTTCTGCTGATTAGCATTACGAAATCGCTGCTGTATCTCAGCTTTTCCCATATAAATAACAGCAGGAAAAAAACCTGCTGTCATTTATATCGGATAATATTCTTTTTTTTTAAGTACTCTGGACAAGCTTTTTCATCTTATGTCAAACGTGATCTTTTTGAGTTTTTTTCTTTAAGTTCTTGTTTGCCACAGCCATCATGAGTTTTATTCTGTTTAACTGGTTGACTTCGCTTGCTCCCGGATCATAATCAATAGCGGCGATATTGGCATAAGGATACATGGCCCGTATGGGCTTCATCATCCCCTTGCCCATTACGTGGTTGGGCAGACATGCAAATGGCTGCACGCACACTATGTTTTCGATCCCTTCTTCAATCAACTCCATCATCTCAGCGGTCAAAAACCACCCTTCTCCTCCCTGATTGCCTAAGTCTATAAGCTTTTGAGCCATTTCAGCCTTATGGGTTATGGGTGTCGGCGGTCTGAACCTTTCGCTTTTTTCCAGACACTTTTTCATTCTGCTCCTGTACCATTCAATCAGTCCTATAAACCTGCTGCTATTTTTCATGGACTTTTTGCTGGTGTAAAATGCATGGTGTTTATAAACTCCATTGTACGCGCAGTAAAGGAAAAAATCCAAAATGTCTGGAACAACTACTTCAGCACCTTCTTCTTCAAGAACGTTTATTAAATCATTGTTTGCTGTGGGATGGTATTTAACCAAAATCTCACCAACAATCGCTACTTTGGGTTTTATCTCGCTTTTTAAGGCAAGAGCATCGAATTCGTCGACTATTCTTTCTATATTTTTACCAAATTCCATAAGATTTCCCGACTCTATGTTTCCCTTAGCCCGGTCTCTCCATTTTTCATAGAGCTTATTTGCAGATCCCTCTGTCTTTTCATAAGGTCTTGTCCTATACAAAACCCTCTGGAATAAATCTCCATACACCATAGCCATGATGCCTCTATTGACCATGGGAATAGAAATCTTGAATCCGGGATTTCTCTCCAACCCTGTCAGGTTGGCCGAAATAACAGGTATATGTCCCATGTTGCTGTCGTTTAGTGCCTTCCTGATAAATCCAACGTAATTAGAAGCCCGACAAGGTCCCCCTGTTTGAGACATGACCAAGGAAACATTGTCCAGATCATACTCCCCTGATTTCAAGGCATTCATCATCTGCCCAATTACAAGTATGGAAGGATAACAAGCATCGTTGTTAACGTATTTTAGTCCTTCTTCTATGGCGCTGTTGTCTACATCCGGCAGTACTTTTACATTATATCCCGACTTGGACATAGCCCCTTCGATGAAGTCAAAATGTATAGGAGACATCTGGGGCACCAACAATGTGTGGTTCTTTTTCATTTCAGCAGTGAACTTTGGAGGCTTAGGCCTTTTCTTAATACTTCTGATCTGGTAATTGTTGCCAATTCTATCATCCATGGCCGCTTTAAGGGATCTAAGCCTGATTCTTACAGCACCGAGATTATTTCCTTCGTCAATCTTGATTAGCGTGTATATTCTTCCCTTTTCTTTAAGGAGTTCCTGGGCCTGATCGCTGGTGACCGCGTCTATGCCGCAGCCGAATGAGGTTAACTGCACGAATTCTATATTCTCATTTCGTGACGCGAACTCCGCAGCGGCATATAGTCTGGTGTGATACTTCCATTGGTCGAGAACCCGTAGCGGTTCGCTCAATTTTCCCAAATGAGATACTGAATCTTCTGTCAAAACCGCCATTCCCATATCTTTTATCAAATTCGGTATGCCGTGGTGTATCTCGGGATCCACATGATATGGTCTTCCTGCAAGGATTATCGCCTTTATATTGTTTTTATTTATGTACTCAAGGGTCTCCTCACCCTTTTTCATGATTCTTTGTCTGAACGAGACTCTTTCGTTCCATGCCTTTTTGCAGGCTGATGCTATATGCTCCTTTTCAAATCCTCTTTTTGCAAATTCTACAACAAGTCTGGTCTTTATCTTGTCATAGTTCTCCATCGTTATGAAGAAGTTTACGTATTCCGTCTCAGATGTGCCTATATCATCCAGATTATGCTTTATGGTCTCGGGATATGAAGTCACTATGGGACAACTATAACAGTTGTCTGCTTCTTTGAATTCTTTTTCCTCGTAAGGTACGCAGGGATAGAATATCATATCCACTCCTTGTTTCAATAGGTTCACGATATGCCCGTGGACCAATTTAGCGGGGTAGCACACGGATTCAGAGGGTATGGTCTCAATTCCCTCTTCAAAAATCTTTTTGCTGCTGTGGGGCGAAATTACTACATCATAGCCCAAATCAGTAAAGAACGTATGCCAGAAAGGGTAGTTTTCGTACATGTTCAGTACCCTTGGGATTCCAACGGTGCCCCTGGAAATTTCATTCTTTTTATTGTTTTCATAAGCAAACAGCTCTTTATATTTATAATCGTAAAGGTCGGGCATTTCGGGCTTTTTCGCTCCACCTAATATACCCAGTCCTTTTTCGCATCTGTTTCCGGAAATGTACTTTCTTCCATCAGAAAACTTGTTGACTGTAAGAAGGCAATTATTTGTGCAAGCCTTGCACCGTTTGAATTTTATATCTATGTCGAATTTTTCTAGCTCTTGAGGCTTTAACATCGCCGATTCTTCGGATCCGTCGTATCGTTCTCTGGCTATCAAGGCGGCACCAAAAGCTCCCATGATTCCGGAAATATCCGGCCTTATGACATTCCTTCCAGAAATTTTCTCCAACCCACGGAGTACCGCATCGCTGTAAAAAGTCCCTCCCTGCACGACTATATTCTCTCCCAGTTCATCCATATTCCTGATCTTAATTACCTTTTGCAAGGCATTTCTTATGACAGAATAAGACAACCCTGCTGAAATATCTCCTACGCTTGCTCCCTCTTTTTGTGCCTGTTTCACCCTGGAATTCATAAATACAGTACATCTTGTTCCAAGATCTACCGGGCTGTCGGCAAGGAGCGCCGCATTTGCAAAGCCTTGCACATCTAAGCCTAAAGATTTTGCGAAAGTCTCCAAAAACGACCCGCATCCGGATGAACAAGCTTCGTTCAATACTATATCATCAATTATTCCGTCGACGATTTTTATACACTTCATATCCTGTCCACCAATGTCCAGTATGAAATCCACCTGGGGAAGAAAGTATTTTGCCCCTTTGTAGTGGGCCATGGTCTCTATCTCTCCAATGTCTATTTTTAAAGCAGATTTAATAAGCGCTTCGCCGTATCCCGTCACTGCTCCATTTACTATCTTAATGTCTTCGTGAACAAGGGTGTATACTTCCTTTAGTATTCCAATAGCTTGATTTAACGGACTCCCCTGATTACCGCTATAGTAGGTGTAAAGAAGTTGGCCTTCTTCCCCTATCAGCGCCGCCTTGGACGTGGTTGACCCGGCATCAATTCCAAGATATGCCTTGCCCTTGTACGAAGATATATCCTCTCGCTTGACTCTTTCCCTTTCGTGCCTTTTCCTAAACTCCAAAAGATCCGCTTCGCTTTTAAAAAGAGGTTCCAGCCTATGTATTTCCTTTAACTGCACATCACCCATACCGGAGGTTTTTTCCATAATTTCCCCCAGGCTTGTAGTTTCATCATTTTCAAATGAATCAAATGCTGCTCCTAGAGCAACAAAAAGCTGCGAGTTTTCCGGAAACCTTATCTGGTCGTCCTCCATCTCCAAAGTTTCTATGAATCTCTTTCTGAGCTCTGATAAAAAATACAGAGGGCCTCCCAAAAATGCAACATTGCCTACTATAGGTTTGCCGCAAGCTAATCCGCTTATGGTCTGATTTACCACTGCTTGAAATACGGAAGCAGCGATGTCTTCTTTTTTTGCCCCTTCGTTTAGAAGCGGTTGTACGTCGGTTTTAGCAAATACGCCGCACCTTGAGGCTATGGGATATATAACCCCGTATTCCTTGGCTAAATTGTTGAGACCAGATGCGTCACACTCCAAAAGGGAAGCCATTTGGTCTATGAACGCACCCGTGCCTCCAGCACAAGTGCCGTTCATTCTCTGTTCTATGGAATGGTCAAAGTAAGTAATTTTAGCATCTTCTCCGCCAAGCTCTATAACTACATCAGTGTCAGGGATAGTCTTTTCCACTGCCAATGTGGATGCTATGACTTCCTGTACAAATTTTATGCCCAGCCATTTAGAAACAGACAACCCTCCGGAGCCTGTAACGGATGCTTTAAGTTCAATGTTTCCTATTTGATCGTAGGCTTCTTCAATTACCGATTTTATCGTCGCTTTTATGTTCGACAAATGCCTTCTGTATACGCTGTATGTAATTTTATCATTTTCCAGAACCACAAGTTTAATAGTAGTCGATCCTACATCCAGTCCCAAATTGTAGCGCTTTTTATCTGACATCAATTGCTTATTCCTCCCAATATGACTTTACAATCAATTCATATATCTTATTCTTATTAGCGTCATTTGTCAATATCTTCATGTTTAATCTTTTCCATCATCATATATATAGGCTTTAGCCTTTTGTAAATCTTTGCATACCCGTTTTCGTACAGCTGTGCGTAAATATCGGAAGTATTTCTGTCAGGGCTGAAAACATCCTTAACTTTCACCATTGCGCGGACAGCTGTTTCAAAGCTATCGTAAACGCCCATACCTTTAAATGCACATATGGCCGCACCCAACCCTGAAGTTTCCTGGGTCTGAACCCTGTATGTCTCCCGATTCAAGACATCTGCCATAATCTGGCATATTTCATCACTCTGGGCTCCTCCCCCTGACATGGCAGCCCTTTTTATCTTCACATTTGATTTCTTCTGGATTTTCTCCATTCCTTCTTTGAGTGCAAATCCTATGCCCTCAATTATTGCTCTGTATATATGAAACCTTGTATGATCTTCCTTGAACCCGATAATTGAGCCCCTTGATTCCGGTCTTGTAAGCTCATTGCCCCAAAATGGTTGGAGCATTAACCCGTCGCTTCCTGGAGGAATCATTTTCAAGCCCCGATTCAACACATCCTCAGGCGCTTCTCCCGTGACCTGTGCCTTTTGGATTTCCCTAAAGGCAAATTCATTTTTAAACCACGAAATCATCCAGAAGCCTCTGTATACGCTGATTTCAGGATTGAATTTCTTATCGATGGCCGAAGGAAATGGCGGAATGAAAGGCTGAACCTCGTAATACCTCTCCGACGTCGTCTCTATTGTAGCTTGAGATCCCAAAGAAACACTTGCAATCTCTTCAGATACGCATCCCGTGCCCAGTGTCTCGCAGGCTTTGTCAGACCCTGATGCTATCACAGGCAAGTCCACCGGCAATCCGGTCTCAAGAGCGGCTTCTTCAGTTATTTTTCCTATAACCTCTCCTGCAGGAACTATATCGCAGAGCTTCTGTGACGGAATCTGGAACACTCTGCCCTTTAGCCCCCATTTTCCATCCCACATTTGCCTTTTATAGTTAAATGGCATATGGCCGGTCTGGCCGGATACAGAATCTATGAATTTTCCTGTGAGCTTATAGTTTAAAAAAGAAGAGAGCATAAGATATTTATGAGTTTTTTCCCATATATCACTTTCATATTCCATAATCCAGTGGGCGGGACAGCTCCTGCTGAAATTCTCAATCGTCTTTTTCATCCCTACCGCACTTGTTCCCCATGAGTATATTCTTCCGATAGGTTTTGGGTTGGCTATTTTTCTCTGATCCATCCACAGTATGGCATTTCTTAGAGGTTCACCCTTTATATCCACCGGTACGCAGGTGTCCCTTTGAGTGGTTATGACAATACACATGACAGAATTGAAATGCTTCGGATGATTTGCATTCAGTCTCTTGCAGATTAACCCGGTCTCTTCCCAATAAAGGAAAGCATCCCTTTCGGCCCAATCCGTTTCCGGAGACACATAGGGGGGATCGTATATTATTTTTTCTTTTGCCAGCAAGTTTCCGTTTTCATCGAATATCATGCCCCGAATGCTTTGTGTTCCGCAATCAAGGGACAGCACTGTTTTTTTCATAAATTCAGTTCCAACTCCTTCGCCGGTTGATTTCACCATCAATGATTATATCATATATTATTAAGATTAAAATTTAGTTAATTTCAATCTTAGGCAAACTCCATTCGTTGACAACGGATACTACTGATATATAATATATTGTAGACATATAATCTAGGAGGCTTGCTAATAATGTTGAACCAATTGTATTCTGAAAAAATATTGACTATCAAAGAACATCTGCTTGTAACAATAGGCATAATCAAATCATCTATTAGTATTTTCTTGTATTTGGCTGCAATACCTTTCATAAGCTACAGTTTTTTATTTATTTACATGGGGGATGGAACTGTGGAAGCCGTCCTGGCCATTCCCGATTCCATTATAACCACCATATTCCTTCTGAACTTCGTGATATTTCTAATTATGATACCTTTTGTCATGATTGTCTCCAGAAATTTTATCGAAAACCGCAAGTTTGCATTCCTTGAGATTTTCGTGCTTATCGGACAAAAGCTGTTTATGCTGCTGACCGGATTTTTAATGTTGCTTTTAGGTTTTTTTGCCCTTTCGCTTCTAGCAGGAAGCCTCTTTTCTCTTTTTAGCAATTCTTTCATATTCATGATGGTATATATTGCTACAATGCTATCAGCTTACATGAACGTAATTTTTTGGAGCCATTTTGTGATTCTTGAAAACACCAAGGTTAGAGAAGGTTTTGTCAAAAGCCACCAACTCCTAAAAAGATACGCTAAACACATGCTTTTAAATTTATTAATCGTCGCCTCAAGCGTTTTTTTGATCTTAAACGGTGTCGATTACCTTTTGTCCCTTGTGATAAGAAACGCCATGATATCAAACTTAACCATGGCGTTTCTTCAGAGTATTTTTTTGATAATAATTCAGGTGTTCATAACAAGTATGTTCATTAATTTTACTAAGCAACCTAAACTTACATAAGACTATCTATTATCTTATAGGTATCCTCAGCTATAACCTTCTCCTCATCCACCTTTGTCACTAAAACACTGGTCTTGGAATTGGAAAAGGTTATGGCTCCTTCACCGGTAAATTTTCTGTTCTTTTCCACATCAAGGTCAATTCCTAAAAACTCCAAATTTTCAAGAGCTTTTTCCCTTATGTACCAGGCATGCTCGCCGACGCCGCCTCCGAAGGCCACTACGTCCACGCCACCTAATACAGCGGCGTATGCACCGATATATTTTTTTATTCTGTGGCAGACAGCATCTATGGCATTTTTTGCCCGATTATCACCTTTGGATGCGGCTTCATAAATCTCCCTCATGTCGTTGCTTATCCCGGACATTCCTAACCACCCGCTCTGTTTGTTGGCCATATCGTCTATGTCTTCAGGCGTTAAATCTTCTTTTTTCATCAAAAATGTAAACACTGCCGGATCCGTATCCCCGGATCTTGTAGACTGTATCAAGCCTTCCAAGGGAGTAAATCCGGTGCTGACCTCAAATGATTTACCATTCATAGAAGCGTTTGCCGTAGTTCCGCTACCTAGCATCAGGAGTATAATTTTTTTCCCATCCAGGCTTTCACCAAGTATCTTTTTACAATCTTCAAGCATGCTTCTAAAGGCGATTCCATGGAATCCAAATTTTCTGATATTGTATTTTTCGGCGTACTCATAAGGAATTGCATATGTGTAAACAGCTTTAGGCAGTTCATGATGATATCCATTGTCAAAAACCGTTACTTGCGGCACTCCCGGCATCAGCTTTTTGCAAGCTTCTATACCCGCAAGGTGAGCGGGATTATGAAGTGGAGCCAAGTCGCATATGGACTCGATATAGTCAATAACATTTTCATCAACCAATACCGAATCGCTCATTTTGTCTCCCCCATGTACGACCCTGTGCCCAACCGCAGCAATATCTTCTATGTCCATTATCTTGTCTTGACCTTCAAATAAGCGTCTCAACATTGATTTTATACCCTCTTCGTGGCTTCTGACAGGGATGACTTCAAAAAAATCATCCCTCCCTTTAGCCTTGATGCTGACATGAGCATCCTCTTTCCCGACCCTGCCTATACTGAATTTTGCAGCTACGTCGTAATCGGGCATTTTTACCAGCTGTCCCTTTATGGATGAACTTCCGCAATTTATAACCAACATGTTCATGGTCTCAAACCCTTTCCTTTATCAGCTTAGTTTCGGATTAAGCATCTCTTAAGCTTATTCCCAGCTCATTTTTGCAGCTATCCAGTATCTTATCCATGACCGCTCTTATTTCATCATCAGTCAGGGTTCTGTCCCGCGCCTGGAAATACAGAGAGTATGCCATGCTTTTATACCCCTTTTGTATCTGGGAACCTTGGTATACGTCAAACAGCACAACATCCTTAAGTAGATTCCCACCGTTTTTTCTTATGGTGTCCTCTATTTTTCTTGCCGGGAGCATTTCTTCAGCTAAAAAGGCCAAATCCCGTAGGATGCCCGGATATCTTGGTAGTTCTTCAAATTTTATCTCCTTGTTGGACAGCTCAAATATCTTCTTGAAGTTTAACTCTCCACAGTAGGTTTTTGCCGGCAAGTCATAGTTTTTGCAGACCTTGGGATGCACTTCGCCAAAGTAGCCGATTTCTTGTCCTTCAACCACTATTATAGCATTTCTGTTGGGATGATAAGTCGGAAGCGCTCCTTTCAGATACTCTACCCTCTGACTCGGAATTCTGGCTTTTTCCATTATCAGCTCTACTATTCCCTTGATGCTGAAAAAGTCCTTTTCGCCATACATTCCCAACGAAAGGCTTTTTGTCTCTACAGGCAGGCAGTCTCTATCCCCGGCATTTTTATATTTAACTGCAAATTCAAAAAATGCTCCTTCAGTCAGGTTTCTGTTGTAGTTATGGGATATGACTTGAAGCATGCCTGGCAGCAGAGTAGTTCTCATAAGGCTGTTTTCCTCGCCGAGAGGGTTGATTAGCTCAATGCTGTCATTTAACAAGTCGTCATCGCTAGATAAATTCATATCCATAAGCTTGTTTCTGCTGGTAAATGAATAGGTCAAAATTTCGTAAAGATTGTTATTTACCAGAGTGTCCTTGACATCATTTTCAAACTTTTGAGATAGCGATCTCCCGCCCTCAGTTGCAGTGCCGCTTATAACTGTATTGGGTATATTGTTATAGCCGTACAGTCTGGCAATTTCCTCTGCAATATCTTCTTTTATATCAAGGTCCTGTCTAAAAGTAGGAACTTTCACAGTTATGACACCACCCTCAATAGAGGCTGCAAGCTCCAATCTTTCCAGGTATTCTGTCATTTCCTCAACAGTGATATCTATTCCTATAAACTCATTGACCCAATTGCTCTCCACCTTGATCTCTTTTGTATCCGGTTTGTTGACATAGGCGTCTATTTTTCCGTTTATCAGTTCACAAGCCCCCAGCTCAATTAGAAGCTGTGCTGCTCTGTCGGCTGCTAAACCTGCCAGTTCAGGGTCGATGCCCTTCTCGAATTTAGTTGAAGAGTCCGTCCTGAAATTCAATTTCTTGGTTGTATTTCTTATCCTGTTTTTTTCGAAATTAGCTGATTCTATTACTATCGTTTCGGTATCGCTTCCTATCTCGGAGTTTTCTCCTCCCATGATTCCGGCAATAGCAACCGGTATATCTCCATTTGTTATGACTAAAGCGTCTTCGTCCAAAATTCTTTCGCTTCCGTCCAATGTAGTTGTTTTTTCACCCTTGAGAGCACTTCTGACCACTATTTTGTCGCTTCCCAGCTTTGCATAGTCAAAAGCATGAAGTGGTTGACCTGTCTCAAGCATAACGTAATTTGTCACGTCAACTATCACATTAATTGGTCTGATTCCGCAGTTCAACAGCCTCCTCGCCATCCATGCAGGAGAAGGTCCTATCGACTTGACGTTCATCATCCTCGCCACATATCTGGGACATGCTTGAGTATCAAGGATCTCTACCGACAACTTCTCATCAATTTTTCCGACTCCTGAATTGTCATCTATATCTATCACGGGCATTAAAAGATGTCTGTCGAACGTGGCTGAGGTCTCCCTAGCCATTCCAATGATCGAGTGGCAATCCGGCCTGTTGGCAGTAAGCTCAAATTCCACTATTATATCATCCAGTCCAAGAAGAGGTTTCGCATCCATGCCCAGCTTATAGTCTTCCTTGAATATGAATATTCCTTCTGTTTCCTCTTTGGGCATAAGGCTGGTCTTCATTCCAAGCTCCCCCGCCGAGCACAGCATACCAGTCGACTCGACTCCTCTAAGCTTGGTTTTTTTAATTTTAAGTCCTCCAACAAGCTTTGCTCCCGGAAGCGCTACCGGTATCTTATCTCCTTGCTTTATGTTGTCCGCACCTGTCACTATCTGCAGCGTCTGATCTCCCACATCCACTTGACAAATCACCAGCTTGTCCGCCTGTGGGTGAGATTCAATTTTAATAATTTTACCCACTACAACTTTTTCAATTTCTTCTCCCAGTATATCCAAGGATTCCACCTTGCTGCCACTCATAGTCATTTCGTCACAGTATCTTACCGGGTCTATGTCGCCAATATCTACAAACTCTTTTAGCCATTCCAATGAAACATGCATTTGTGATTCCTCCCGTTTATCTGAATTGTTTTAAAAATCTTATGTCGTTTTCGAACATCAGCCTTAAATCGCTGATCCCGTACTTAATCATCGCTATCCTGTCAAGTCCCATTCCAAAGGCAAAACCACTGTACTTGGCGGAGTCTATGCCGCATACCTCCAGTACGTTGGGATGGACCATTCCGCATCCCAGTATTTCTATCCAACCTGTATTTTGACAAACCCTGCATCCTTTGCCGTGACATATAAAGCATGTCACATCCATTTCCGCGCTGGGTTCTGTAAAGTAAAACTGATGGGGTCTAAACTTCGTCTTCGTATCCGGTCCGAACATTTCCTTTGCAAACAGATCCAACGTACCTTTTAGATCACTCATCGTGATGTTTTCATCAATAACCAATCCCTCTGCCTGATGGAATACCGGGGAGTGGGTGGCGTCGATCTCGTCGGAGCGGTAAACTCTTCCCGGCGCCAATATTCTGATGGGTGGGGCCTGGCTCTTCATCATCGTCCTTATTTGAATCGGAGAGGTCTGGGTTCTCAGCACCTTGTCATCATCCACATAAAATGTATCCTGATGATCTCTTGAAGTGTGATCTTTAGGAATATTTAAATGATCGAAATTGTACTCTGCCCATTCGATTTCCGGACCTTCCTCAACAGAAAACCCTAGACCTATAAAAATGTCGCTTAAGTCCTTTACTACTATGTTAAGGGGATGATGGCTTCCTATGTCAGGCTTTTTCCCCGGCAATGTTATATCGATAGCCTCTAGTTCAAATTGCCTTTCGTGCTCCATCTCGATGATTCTTTCCTTTTGATCTGCCAATGTATTTTCTATGGCTTCACGAACCTCGTTGGCGAGTTTTCCCACCGCAGGCCTCTCCTCTTTGGAAAGCTTGCCCATATCCCTTAAGAGCAACGTCAGCGCTCCTTTTTTACCTGACACTCTCACTCTTATCTCTTCGAGCTTATCAGATGAATCAGCTCTTTTGATTTCTTCTACAAATGTTTCTTTTACCGCCATTAACTGCTCTTTCATTGTTGACTCCTTTCGACTGAACGATTTCCATTTAATTTAAATAAAAAAAACCCTTGCCATAGGCAAGGGACGATTAATACCGCGGTACCACCCTGATTGATGCGCTCAAGCGCATCCACTTAAATTATTAACGGCTATTGCCGGCAGAATATACTAATGTTTCCATCCTGCACTCAGGAGTGAATTTCAACCCAGCCTTATAAGAACCTTCCAGCAATCCGATCCTCTCTCTAAATAAGACGTCAGGGCATACTTATCTCCATCATCGTTTTAAATATGCAATTACATTAAATTATAACATTTCAATTTAAAAAGTCAATAATCCGGTGAAAAATGGTACAGCAAAATCCCGGCTGCAACGGAAACGTTCAGTGACTCCGCCTTGCCGTAGATTGGAATCTTCACCAAATGATCGCTTTCATTCAAAATTGTCTTGTCAATACCTGAACCTTCATTTCCGAATACCAGTACTGATTTATCTTTTACTGAAACATCCTTGTAATTCAAACTGCCTTCCAGTGAGCTTGAAATGATTTTGTAACCTAGGTTCTTGACAAAAGCTATGAATTCTTCCCCATCGACCTCTCGAAGGATATCAATATTTAAAACAGATCCCATGGTAGCCCTTACCGCTTTCGGGCTGTACACATCCGCACAACCCTTGGTGCAAACCACCATATCGTAGCCTGCTGCATCAGCAGTTCTGATTATGGTCCCTAGATTCCCAGGATCTTGTACCCTGTCCAGCATTACAACCCTGTAGGCTTTTTCATAATCAATCTTATCAAATGTAAAATCTTCAATGGAACACAGCGCAATTATGCCCTGAGGGCTGACTGTATCAAAAGATGTCTTTAAAAGCCTGTCTTCAACGACGTATATTCGTTCAGAAGCGACACAGGCAAGCTCCTCGTATTTTATTGGGTTGTCACGGTAATATGTCGTCGACATGAAGATAGAATCTATTGTCCTTCCTTTTTCCATAGCCAGCTCTACGGATTTAAAGCCTTCCAACACAAAGCTCCCGAACTGATCCCTATATTTTTTTTGTTTTAATTTGCTCAGCATTTTTAGTTTCTGATTATCACTGCTCGTTATATATAACATTATCTACCATCATCTGTCTTTATTTTTGCTAAACATCGCTTATCTCCCACTACAACCAAAATATCACCAGCCTCAATCTCGTCAGTGGCTATCGGCGATATGTTCAGTTCATCTCCCCGCTTGATCGCTATGACATTTATTCCGTGCTTAACCCTAAGCTTAAGGTCTTGAAGACTCTTTCCGCTCCACTGCTCAAGAGCATTGATTTCAATTATGCTGTGCTCCGGGTCAAGTTCTATGAGGTCTAGTATCTTGTTTGATACCATGTAATGGGCAACCCTTTTTCCCATATCCCTTTCAGGCAAGAATACTTTTTCGATACCTATTTTGTGCAATACCTTTGCGTGCTGTTCGTTTTGAGCTTTTGCATATATCTCCGGAATTTCAAGCTCCTGAACGTTTAACACCGTCATCAGACTGGCATTGATGTCAGAAGCAATGGACACTATGGCACAGTCGATATTTTTTAGCCCAATGGATTTCAAGGTGTCGATATCTGTAGTATCAGCCTGAACAGCATGCGTAACCAGGTCGGCTATGGCTTTAATCCGCTCTTCATCCTTATCTATGGCTAGAACATCATATCCTAAATCATATAGCTTGGAAGCCAGGCTGAAGCCAAAACGACCTATTCCCAAAACTGCAAATTGTTTCATTATACATCATCCTCTTCATTTATAGACTATACCAGGATTTTTCCATCCGGATATTTATACCTGCCGCTTTCGTGAGTTGACTGTATCTCTCTAATAGCAAAAGCCATGGTAAGTGGCCCCACCCTGCCAATAAACATCGTGATTATTATTATCATTCTGCCTATAGGAGTGAGATCAGGAGTGATTCCCATGCTCAGCCCCACAGTACCGAAAGCTGATATTGCTTCAAACATGATTTCAGTCAAGGAGGCACTTTCCGTTATCGTCAGAAGCACTATATCAAACATTAACAATAATACTCCTATGATAATAATCGCGATTGCCCGCTTTACCACATCTGATGTGATCGTTCTACCGAAGGCCTCCGTTTCTTTTCTTCCTCTTAAAATTGAAACTACTGAAAATATCACTACGCCGAATGTGCTGGTCTTGATCCCGCCGGCAGTGGAACCCGGGGAACCTCCAATAAACATCAGCACCATTACAATTATCAGCGTGCCATTTGTCAATGAAGCTGTGTCTATCGTATTAAAGCCTGCAGTACGGGGGGTGACTGCCATAAATAACGACGCCAATATCTTGCCTGGCCAAGAGAGGTTCCCCAAAGTTTGAGAATTGCCCGATTCCAGTAAAAAAAATACAAGCATTCCAAAGACCGTGAGGGCTCCACTTACAGATAGCACTACTTTGGTATGTAAATTTATCTGCTTTAAGTTTCTGACCTTAAACAAATCGTTAACTACTGCAAACCCAATGCCCCCCAGCACGATTAGCATCATAATCGTCAGGTTTACTACCCAATCCTCTACATATGGGGTCACGCTTTTATAATCTCCCACAAGGTCAAATCCCGCATTGCAAAAAGCGGATATGGAGTGGAAAACCGACATCTTTATGCCTTCTGATAATCCGTATTCGGGAATGAACCTAGTTGAAAGCAGCACCGCTCCTATTGCCTCGACCACGAAGGTAAACATTAAAATGTATATTACAAACTTAACCACGCCCTCCAAGGTATTTGAGCTTAAAGAATCCTTTATCAGGATCCTCTCCTTGATGGTGATTCGCTTTCCGGCGATCAAAAATATAAAGGTGGTCATGGTCATAAAGCCAAGCCCCCCTACCTGTATTAAAAACAGTATGACTCCATGACCAAAACCCGACCAGTATGTAGCGGTGTCCACAACTACCAGGCCTGTAACACAAACCGCAGATGTGGCTGTAAAAAGAGCTGTCAATACCCCCGGGCTTTCCCCAACAGCAGTTGCCTGAGGCAGCATCAAGAGCATCGTTCCAAAGGCAATAATCAATCCAAACCCAAACACGAGAATTTGGGGAGTTTTTATGCGGTCTCTTTTTATGAAATATTTCATGATTTTAATAAATTTTTCTCTCAAGACAATCCCCACTTTACGCTGACATTAAGGCAATGATAATATAAAAATTTAATAATTGCAAGGTTTTGAATTACAAAAAAAAGACCCCTTGGGATCTTAGTTTAGTTTACTCTTAGCAACGTCTACCAGTTGCGTAAATGCTGTCATGTCAGCAACTGCCAACTCAGCCAATATCTTTCTGTCTATCTGAACATCTGCAAGCTTAAGACCGTGCATCAATCTGCTGTAGCTGATGTCATTTATTCTTGCAGCTGCATTGATTCTTGATATCCAAAGCTTTCTGTAATCTCTTTTCTTTTGCTTTCTTCCTGAATATGCTGATCTAAGGGCTCTCATTACGGCTTCATTTGCCGGTCTGAACTGCTTGCTTTTAGCTCCGTAGTAGCCTTTAGCGAGTTTTAATATTTTTTTATGCTTCTTTTTAGCGTTAATCGCTTTTTTTACTCTTGCCATTTCTTAACCTCCTGTCTGATTTTATTTATTAATATGGTAAGATTTTTTTCATGTTTGCAGCATCTGCACCTTCCAAGTAACCGTTTTGTCTTAACTTTCTTTTTCTCTTTTGAGATTTTTTAGTTAAAATATGGCTTCTAAAGGCTTTCGCTCTTTTAACCTTTCCGGATTTTGTAACTTTGAATCTTTTTGCCGCTCCTCTGTGGGATTTCATTTTAGGCATTTTGCTTCCTCCCTCCGTTATATGTATAAGTTGGTTCATTTATGATCAAACTAAATTGGTTTGATGTCTGTTAACTTTCTTTTTTAGGCACCAAGTACATAACCATGCTTCTGCCTTCCATGACCGGTAGTTTTTCAACCTTTCCGGAATCAGCGACTATATCGGCAAACTTCATTAAAAGCTCTCTGCCTGTATCGGTATAGGCCATTTCTCTTCCTCTAAACCTAACCGATGCTTTAACCCTGTCTCCGTTTTCCAAAAACTTAATACAGTTTTTGGCCTTTACGTTAAGGTCGTGGTCCTGTACTGCAGCAGACATTCTTATTTCTTTTACATTGATGACCTTTTGCTTCTTCTTTGCCTCTTTGTCTTTTCTGCTTTGCTCGTATTTGAATTTTCCGTAATCCATGATTTTGCAAACCGGTGGTTTTGCATTCGGGCTGATTTTAACCAGATCCAGTTCCTTTTCGTCAGCCAGTCTCTGAGCGTCTCTTGACGTCATTATTCCCAGCTGCTCGCCGTCGTCACCTATTACTCTGATTTCCTTGTCCCTGATCTGTTCATTGATTTGGATTTCTTTACTGATAAGTATACACCTCCGTATTAATTTAGAAACGCCTTGGCGCTTTTTGACCTATCGGCCTGTTAGCCTTTAAAGTTCCTATAAAATAAATAACAGGCAGGTAGAAATATCCACCTGCCTTAATTAACAATTAAAACATATTGACCCGAATCCTTAAGAACCCAAGGTGAGAAGTGGACCTTCTACTTCGTTACCACAGAATCATATCATATTCTTAGCTCTAGAGTCAACCTTAATTGCGTTTTTCTTTGATTTCATCCAAAAGATTTTTCAAAATATCCTCTTTTCCCAAGGCACCTAAGTCTCCTTCTTTTCTGGATCTTACTGAAACAGTCTTGGTCTCAACTTCCTTTTGGCCTAGAATCAACATGTATGGAGTCTTTTGAAGCTGGGCTTCACGTATCTTGTAACCTATTTTTTCGTCCCTTAAATCCAGTTCAGCTCTGATGTTATTATCCTTCAACATAGCGGCGATCTCTTTAGCGTATTCGTGATGAGCAGGAGCTATGGGCATAATTCTTACCTGCTCGGGAGATAGCCATAAGGGGAATGCCCCTGCATAGTGCTCTATAAGTATTCCTATGAATCTCTCGATGCTTCCCAAAACTGTCCTGTGCACCATTACCGGTCTGTGCTTTTCACCGTCTGCACCTATATACGTCAGGTCAAATCTCTCAGGCATTTGAAAATCCAACTGTATCGTTCCACACTGCCAAGTCCTCCCTATGCAGTCTTCCAGGTGAAAGTCGATTTTGGGTCCATAAAACGCTCCGTCCCCTTCGTTTATCCGGTAGTTAATGGCCTTCTCCTCCAAGGTTTCCCTCAAAGCATCAGTGGCTATATCCCAATCCTTGTCATCTCCCATTGCCTTTTCAGGTTTGGTTGAAAGCTCTACCCGGTATGTAAATCCAAAAACCTTGTAGATTTTATCCGTCAGCTCTATTACTTCTATGATTTGCTCCTTTATCTGTTCTTTTGTCATATAGATGTGGGCATCATCCTGAGTAAAGTTCCTGACCCTCATGAGACCATGAAGAGCTCCTGAAAGTTCGTGTCTGTGGACCAATCCCAGTTCAGCCATCTTAATCGGAAGATCCCTGTAGGAGTGCATAGCTCTTTTATACATAAGCATGCCGCCTGGACAATTCATAGGCTTTACAGCAAATTCCCTGTCATCAATTTGAGTGAAGTACATGTTTTCCTTGTAATGGCCCCAGTGTCCCGACCTTTTCCAAAGCTCCACATCCAAAATCACAGGAGTTTTTATTTCCTGGTAATCGTACTTGTCATGCTCCTGTCTCCAAAAATTTTCTAATACATTCCTTAGCACCATGCCCTTTGGATGGAAAAACGGAAATCCTGGACCTTCCTCCTGTATTGAAAACAAGTCCAACTCTTTTCCCAGCTTTCTGTGATCTCTCCGCTTTGCTTCCTCCAAACGGTTGATATAATCCTCAAGCATTGCTTTTTTAGGATATGCCGTGCCATATATCCTTTGGAGCATCTTGTTCTTTTCGTCGCCTCTCCAGTAAGCTCCGGCGATGCTCAAGAGCTTGTATGCTTTCAGGTTCCCTGTGTTCATAAGATGGGGACCTGCACAGAGGTCTATAAATTCACCTTGTTGGTAAAAGCTGATCACCGAATCTTCAGGAAGGCCTTCTATCAGCTCTACCTTGTAGTCTTCCCCCATGTTTTTCATTTTTTCGATGGCTTCTTGTCTAGGCAGCTCGAACCTGTCTATCTTGTGCTTTTCCTTGATGATTTTTTTCATTTCGCCTTCGATCTTTTCCAGATCTTCAGGGGTGAATGTTTTCTCTACATCAAAATCGTAATAAAACCCGTTGTCTATAGCCGGACCGATAGCCAACTTAGCCTCTGGAAATGTCCTCTTTACTGCTTGGGCCATTACATGCGTTGAGGTATGCCAATATGCATGTTTGCCTCCATCGCTGTCGAATGTCAAGATGTTTAAGCTGCAATCTTCACGTATTTCTTTCCTGAGATCCACCAGCTCGTCGTCAATCTCCGCAGCGCAGGCTACCCTTGCCAGACCCTCACTAATATCGTTAGCCACCTGAAACGCAGTAGTGGGCTTGTCATATTCTTTAACGCTTCCATCTTTCAAAGTAATCTTTATCATTTTTATCCCTCCGTTTAAAATCAAAAAATCCCTTGCCGAAGCAAGGGACGTAATATACGCGGTTCCACCCTAATTGATTGAAATCCTCTCATTTTGATAACGGTCATCCCGGCAAGGCCTACTTGATTCAACCTGCAACTCCAAGGTGGTGCCCACAAACCCTGATTTAAAAGCACTTTCAGCTTTGTGCCTTCTCTCTAAAAACCGGAATCTTGCAGCGTGTCCTGTTCATCGTCTTTGAAGTTATTATATTAAAGCTTTTAATCCATGTCAAATATTTTGTTTAGAGAATCTCTACGTCCGCAGGAATCTGGTAGATAACATCCTTTCTCTCAACTATAATCCTGGCCTTTGCCCTTAGCTTCTCATCTGCCTGAAACTGTTCTACCAGTTTTTTGATAGGGTTTATGAGAACCGGATGACCCACCATGCTGAGCATGGCAAAATCCCCTGTTGTATCCCCGTAAGCGTAGCTTGAATCAAGATCGATCCCCAACTTATTTACATATTCATCAATTACCTTGTTCTTGCTTTCCGACTCCCACATTGGAACGATCTCTCCTGTAAATTTGTTATCTTCATCTATTAGGTATTCCGTGCCTATATAGTGGTCTACATCATATTTTTGGGCCATTTTCTCTACTAGAAAAGAGGGGCTCCCAGAAATAAATATTACCTTGTGCCCTTGGCTTAGGTGCCATTTTATCCTGTCTCTGGTGTACCTATATACCCGCTCCCCTTTAAGCTTGACTACTTGGTCTGTTATGAAGTTTATGTAATCCCTGTCCAGTCCTTTCATGCTGTCAAGATAGATCTGGGCGATCTCCAGTAGGTAATCTTCATAGTCTCCGTGCCTTTTAACCCAGTTTTCAAACTTCCGCTTTGCATTTCCATGCCAAATGGATGGGTCTAAAACCTCGTATTTTATTAATTTTTTAAAATGCTCCACCATAAGAGAGTCCCGGTACAGCGTTCCGTCTACATCGAAAAAGGCTGCCGTGTTCATGCCGCCACCTCCATTTATGTCTTTTTTTAAATATACCGCTATTTTCTTGATTCAAACAAAATAGCGGTATATTTAAACCTCAAATATGAAAATGCTTCCTATGTCCTCGAGGGCGCCCCCATGTAGTTCAACTAAATTGTATCCAGCTCTTTTTATAAATGCTCTCAATTCTTCACCGTAAAGATATTTATCCGTGCTGCCGTTTAAAAAGACGACCTTCTCACTATCATCCACCCCGCAGCATCCTCCTATGAATCCGTAATCAAATCCAGGCAGCAGAATCCCACCACCGGGTGGTAGAAGAAGTGTTTCTATGCCCAAACCAAAAGTTTTTTTTCCGATGACAGCATCAGAAGTTACTGCTCTTCTTCCTCCGATTGATATCATGGAGCACTTTGCGTATCCCTGCCTTACTCCAACAGGTATTATATTTTTTTTCGCCAGCTCTACTCTAATGACGGAATCTGTATGTGACAGCTTGTGAAAGTAGTACTTGCCGCATATCCCCACATTGTAATAGATGTTTTCAGGGTATTTTCCTTTAAGCTCCATTTTGCCTGTCAACACCTCTAGGCCAGCTTTTTTCATCGACGCCAAGGTTTCATGGTTAATTTTGGGATGGACGACTATTTTGCTCTTTCCGACGGGGCATACTTGAATATCTCCATGAGAACTAATCGCTGGGTATAGTTCCTCCAAAGGCTTAATAAAGATTAACTTATCCACCAGCCTTAGAATGCACTCTCTGGATTCCCTTCTCATTTCTTCAGATGCAATACATATTTTCATTTAGGCATTTCCGCTCTCTCTATATCTCTTGATGCTCTCTCCTCATACTTCTCAGCAAGCATCGAAACTGTTTTATCATTCAAGTCAAAATTCGTGTCATCTATTTTCGATACTGGGAGCACTCCTATTGAAGTTCCTGTTAAAAATACCGCCTCGACTTCCTCCAACTCTTTCAGTGAGATGTATTTTTCAGTTATTTTTATAGATTCTTCCATACATATGCTAAATATCTGTTTCCTTGTAATGCCTGGAAGAACGCTTCCTGCAGGCGCTGTATAGATGCCGTCTTTTTTAACAAAGAATACATTCGTTTTGCTGCCTTCTAAAATCTCGTTTTTTTCATCAACGAACAACAGCTCAAAAACTCCTTGATACTCCTGTTTTTCAAGCAGGTCCTTGTATGATTCAGCAGTGCTTTTTATATTGGGATCCTTGCGTCTGCCTTTATAAGTCCTGGCTAAAACTCCCAAATCACTTGATAATTCAGGGGGAACTGCGGTTTTTAACAAGTACATCATCAGGTCGTATCCGTCCTTATCCGGAGTTATTACGATTCTTACGTTGACACCTGAGATGTCATTGATTTCAATCAGCTCCCATACCTGCTTTTTTATGATTTCAATATCGACAAGGTCTTTAAATCCGGCCATCTCCAAGGATATCTTGAATCTATTTAAATGATCCTTTAAAAACAACGGCTTGCCCCTTAAGACCTTCATCACTTCATATATGCTGGATCTCTTAAAGGAAACATCATCTTTTACGGTTTCCAGAACTTTTCCGTTTAATAAATAATATTTTCCAACCATCTCTGCCATGTCATATCACTCCAAATATCAATTCTAGTTTTATCTTACCACAAGGTTTGTTATAGAGTATAGTTTTAATCATTTCATTATTGGATATATATATTGTAAATATTAAAACTTCGGGAAGGTGAAATCATGAAAATTACTTACAACAAGCTTATTCGAGACAAAATTCCAGAGCTCATAGAAAAAAGCGGCAGAAAGCACTCCGTTAAAGAATTAAACGAGAAAGAGTACCATGATGCCTTGATAGATAAAATCATCGAAGAGATTCAAGAGTTTAGAGAGTCCGACAACGAGGAGGAGCTAGCAGATATTTATGAAGCTTTAGAATGCCTCGTCGAGTTGAAGGATTATGAACCTATGCATATAGATTATCTAAGGCTTAAAAAAAGGGAAGCTCAAGGCTCTTTCAATAAAAGACTTCTCTTGGAAGAAGTAGAAGAAGAGGAAAGCTAATGATAAAATATGACGAGCGGCCATGGCCGCTCGCTGTGTTACCTGAAAAAAATATCAAAAAATGTACTTACTATGTTTGCTCCACTTATCCAAATTCCTATGGTGCATCCAATATTCGAAAATGCTACGACCAACAATATCCTGGTTACCTTGTTTTTCCAGAAACCTTTCAACGTGTATAGATCCTTTGACAGGTTCTCAAAATCTTCCACTTTCGGTTTTCTTATATGCGCTTCCATCAACCCTGCAAACCACCCCGTGGCAAGAAAAGGATTTATCGCACTAAAAGGAGCCATTACAAATGAGGTTATGGCGGAGTATATATGGCCAAATGCCAAAAATGTCCCTATAGCTGCCAGTGTTCCAACCCACAGCACGAAATTTATGACTTGGTTTATTCCTAGACTGCTATCCACTGAAAACGTCAGCATTATCATCAAGATTATCAGCCCCGGTATTATCCATCCGCTTAACTTTGAAAATATCGACTTTTCCGGAATGCTGTCAAGGTCCTTTATATCTTGCTCCTTAAACAATTCCAGCTTAACTCCCGGAGTGTGAGCTGCTCCCAAAACTGCCAGTATTTTTTTACCTGGAGCATTTTTTATTTTGTAGGCAAGGTACTGATCTCTCTCGTCCACTATGTATTTCTTAAGGTCAGGAAATGCCTTAGAAAGCTCCGCCAGTGCAGATGTGAGCATATCCTCTGTTTTCATCCTCTCCAAATCCTCTTCGGTAATCGCCTCATCGTCTATGAGGCTGTACATTATGCTGGAAATCAGCTTTATCTTGCCCCAAAGAGATACCTTTCGCCATAGCCTTATAAATGTGGTTTGGATGTTTCTATCTGCCAAAACGGTTTTAGCCCCGACCTCTTCCGCAGATTCGATTCCCTGTATCATCTCTTGTCCTGCATTTATTTCAAATTGTTCGGCAATCTTTCTTTGATAATTGGACAGTATGATATTTGTTAGCATGAAGCCGGCTTTTTTTTCTTTAATTATCTTGACTATGTCCGTATTTCGCCATTTATCCTTGTCCTTTATGGACTTGTATCTTTGTTCATCCAGCTCTATGCATACCGAATCGGGTTTTTCTCTTTCTATAAGCTCTTTAACCTGTTCAGCGCTATTTTTCGATACATGGGCTGTACCCAGCAGTATTATTTCCTTGTCATTTAATTTTATCCTGTGAACGTTTTTTTCTTCCAAATCATCACCTAGCCATTTCTTTATTAAACTGGACTCATATTTAATTTTAATTGATTTAAGCCAAAATTAAAAGCTAAATAACGGGCGTCTCAGATAAAACCAAGGCGCCCGTCTTTTAATTAGCTGCAGCCAGTTGTGCTTCCACAATCCAAGCACACCTTGCACGTTCCATTTTTCATCATTCTGGTGCTGCCGCAGGACGAACAGCTTTCCCCATAGATGCGTTCTCCATCTTCCGGGATTTTATTTTCCGTCAAAGCACCTTGTTTATCGCCTCCGGAGACAAATGACGCTTTGCTCATGGGAGTAAATGCCTCGGGCTTTACTTGACATCTGCTGAAATCACCCATCTCGATATCGATTATCTTGCTTACAAGATCTGAAATTGAAGATGCGTACTTTATGTAGGGGTGTCTGGATACGAATCCTGCCGGCTCAAATTGCTGGCCTCTTAAAAGCCTGGATATTTCCTTTGGAGGTATATTGTACTGAAGCATGTTTGAAAGGGCTTTGGAAACCGAAGCCAATAGTCCTTTCACCACAGTACCTTCCTTATCCGTAGAAACAAAAACTTCTGCAAGATGCCCGTCTTCGTAAAATCCTATGGTTATGTATAGTTCTATATCACCTATTTTTGCAGAATGGGTCCTGCTAGTCCTCATTCCACCCGGTCTTTTTCTATTCGGTATGTGCTTGACACAATTTTTGCTGTAGTTGAGCAGTTCCTGGTATGTATAATCCTCCAGGCTTCTTTCCTTTTCCCCCGACAGACCAGATGTGAGTGGCTGGCTGGCCTTGCAGCCGTCCCTGTAAAGGGCAATCGCCTTGGCTCCACTCTTCCAGGCCAGTCTATGAATGGAATCTATATCCTCTACCGTGGCGGTATTTGGGAGATTCACCGTTTTAGACACAGATCCACTGATAAGGGGCGTGATAGCCGATACCATCATTACATGTCCTTCAGGGGATATCGTGTTTGCCGTATCAAATATCTTATAGTGTTCTTCTTTTAAGTGAGGCGCGCCGGATACGCTTCCGTGGATGACTTTTCCTTCGTCGTCTTTTTCGATTATATAGTCGATGACATCCTTTATCTGGTTCTTTTTGTAACCTAAATTCTTAAGGGCTATCTCTAAAATTGGATTTACCATCTCAAGATTGCCTCCTCCTACCAGCTGCTTAAATACTATATGGCTGTAAAAGGGTTCAATCGAGGTCGCGCCGCAATCCATGGCAAGGGAAATCGTCCCTGTAGGAGCTATGACGGATACCTGTGCGTTTCTATACCCGTATGCTTCACCATAAGAATATGCTTCGCTCCAAAGATTTTTAAGGGTATCTCCTAGGTAACCCATGCTTATATCCTTTAAAACACCGTGATCAACCATTTGCGGCTCATAGTGGATATCCTCCAGTTCATCCTCTCGAGCTCCTGCGATTCTCGAATGGTTTCTTATTACCTTCAGCATATGCTCTTTATTTGTATCATACTTCTCAAAAGGGCCCACAGCTTCTGCCATGAATGCTGACATCCTGTATGATGCTCCTGTCATGATTCCAGATAAAGACGCAACTAAATTCCTGCTCCCATCAGAATCGTAAGGGAGTCCCAGTGCCAATAAAAGCGAGGATGTGTTGGCAAGACCAAGACCTGTAGTTCTGAACAGGTGGCTTTTTCTTGCTATGTCCCTGGTGGGAAACTGTCCCCAGTGTATTGACGCCTCCAAAACAAGCTGAATCATCTCAATGAGATGAACATATCTGTCAGTCTGAAAAGAATTGTTTTTTTCGTCGTAAAACTTATAAACGTTTATCGACGCCAGGTTGCAGGCTGTATCATCCAAAAAAGCATATTCGCTGCATGGGTTGGTGGCGTTTATCCTATTGTACTTCTCTCCGACCTTTCCGTCTTCACCTCCCGGGCATGTATGCCATGCATTAAACAAGTCGTCAAACTGCAGCCCCGGGTCTGCACACTCCCAGGATGATTTGTTGATAAGGTTCCATAGATCCCTTACCTTTACGTTTTTATCAATGCTTCCGTCCACTCTCCCGGATAATGTGATCTCCTCATCAGGATCCTTATCCAAATTCATGACCTTTTCCATAAAAGATCTGTTTAGCCTGACTGAGTTGTTGCTGTTTTGTCCTCCTACCGTTGAATAAGCTTCGCCGTCCATGGAGGTATCGTATCCCATTTTACCTAGATCTCTGACCTTCTTTTCCTCTCTAGCCTTCCAAGTGATAAAGCTTTCTATTTCAGGATGATCTATATCTGTTATGACCATCTTCGCCGCTCTTCTCGTAGTCCCTCCAGACTTAATTGCACCTGCGTTTCGGTCAAGACCCTGCAAAAAGCTCATCATACCAGAGGAATACCCTCCGCTTGAAAGCCTCTCGTCCATTCCTCTTATATTAGAAAAGTTGGTTCCCACTCCAGATCCACCCTTGAAGAGCTTTGTCTCGCTGACATATTGTTCGGTGATTGAGTGATCTCCCATTAGCTTATCTTCTATAGATAAAATGAAGCAGGCAGAAGCCTGGGTTCTTGAGTATCTGTCGGGGCTCTCCACCACGTCCTGTTTTTCGATGTCAAAATAGTAGAGATTATCTTTTTCTCCTTTTATTCCATAGCTGTTATATAATCCTGTATTGAACCACTGAGGAGAGTTGGGGGCCCACATCTGGCTGAGGAGTCCGTATACGAGTTCATCATAAACTATTTCATATTCATTTTTATTTTTTAATATTCCTTCATCTTTCAAGGAATCGACCCAGAATTTAACCAATCTGTGAGCAACTTCCCTCATGCTTCTTTCATGTCCTGCTGAATTGTTCACTCCTGCTTTTCTGAAATACTTCGTCGCAATGATATTGCAGGCGGTCTGACTATAGTCTTCCGGAAACTCTAATTCCTGCATATCTGCAATGATCTTTCCTGTCTTCCAGTTCTTCATGAAAACGTCTACTGTCTTCCACTGAAACAAATCATACACGGTGAGTGACTTGTCCTCCTCCATCTGCTTGGTAAAAACCCTCTTTACGACTCCTTTTAAATTGGACACGCGATAACCTCCTAAGTCTATAATTATACTTTATATAGTATATGAACGATAAATACAACGCATATCTAGTATACTATAGAGACTGAGAAAAATAAATACAAAAAAAAATAAATTTTGCAGAGTTCTTTCCTGCAAAATTTATTAAATTTAAATCTTTTTTTGACCCAGCTTGTTTTCATTGCCCTGAATCAACCTGACGATATTCGATCTGTGCCTATAGACAGAGAAGACAGAGATTATAAGAGCGAATACCAGCCTCAAGTCAGCACCATAAGCAAGATATGTCACCACCGGCAACAAGGCCATTCCGGATATGGACCCAAGAGAAACGTATCTGGTAATCACTATGAGTACTATTCCCAGCCCCAAGCAAACCGACGCAACGAAGGGATCATACACCAAAAACACTCCTATGGATGTTGCAATGCCCTTGCCTCCCCTAAATCCCATTAGAGCCGGCCAGTTGTGTCCCGCTATTACAGCCAGGCCGCAAAGCATCACCGTTATGTCCATGCCTGCAAAAGCATTGGCCAAAATAACCGGCACTGCTCCTTTGAGCACGTCTCCAAGCAACACGAGGGCTGCATACTTTTTACCCAAGACCCTTAAAACATTCGTCGTACCTGCATTGCCGCTTCCAAAATTCCTTATGTCTTCCTTCATCTTGTATTTGGTAAGCAAATATGCAAATGAGATATTGCCGATAAAATATGATAATACCACTAGAAAAAAATCCATTTTATTTTCCACCTTTTTTTGAAATAGCGAACATAATTATAACACATAATTCAGCGTCGGTGAATAAAAAATTTGGCCGATGCTCTATCTGTATTCTTCAATGGTGTCATAAGTCAATTCCTTGGCAATCTTCAGCTCAGCTATCGCAGCTATATATGCGTTTACCGTATCCATGCAGGTAAAGCAAGGTGCATTTAGGCTTTGACAATAGCTCCTTAGCTTAAATCCAAATCTAGAATCGTCTCTGCCAATGGTAGGAGTATTTATTACAATGGATATTTCTTTGGTCTTTATCTTTTCTTTAATTACTTCCAGTTCATTCTTCCCATAAATTATGCAGCTCACTCCGTTTTTCTTGAGATAAGCTCCCGTCCCTTCAGTGGCCGCCAGTTCAAACCCTAGTCTTTCAAAAGCTTTTGCCGCTTCCAAGCCTTCTGAAACATCCCTTTCATTAAGGGTTATGAGGATCTCTCCTTTGTGGTCGAATCGGTATCCTGCCCCGATAAAAGCCTTAGCCAAAGCCTGCTCGTACTTGTTGTCTATGCCCAATACTTCACCTGTAGATTTCATTTCCGGTGTCAGAGCGCTATCCACATCCAGAAGCTTCTGGAATGAAAAAACCGGTGCTTTCACTGCTACCAAATTTGTCTTCTCAGCAAGGCCTGTTCCAAAATCCATATCTTTTAGCTTTTCTCCCAATATAGTCCTTACGGCAATATCTATCATGGGGATCTTTGTGACTTTGCTGATAATAGGTACGGTTCTCGATGCCCTTGGATTTACCTCGATTATATAAACCTTTTCGTCCTTGACCACAAATTGAATGTTTAGTATTCCCGTCACGTTGAGGGCTCTCGCTATCTTTTCCGTATATTCTACAATCAGAGCCTCCACATTCTTCGAAATATTCTGAGTTGGGTACACGCTGAAGCTGTCTCCGGAATGGACGCCTGTCCTCTCTATGTGCTCCATTATGCCAGGAATCAATACGTCCTGGCCATCTGCTACTGCATCCACTTCCACTTCCACGCCGTTTATGTACTGATCGATTAGGATAGGGTGCTTCTTTGATGCCCTAGCTGCTTCCTTTAGATATTTTACAAGCTCACTTTCATCGTAAACAACCTGCATAGCCCTTCCTCCGATTACATAAGAAGGTCTGACAAGCACCGGATAACCTATATCTTTGGCTGCCTTTACCCCCTCTTCAACAGAAGCTACTCCAGTTCCAACCGGCCTTGGTATCTCCAGCTCATACAATAGGCGGTCGAATCTTTTTCTATCCTCTGCCACGTCTATGGAATTTACGCTGGTGCCAAGAATCTGCACCCCTCTGCTCATGAGCTTGGCAGCCAGATTTATGGATGTTTGGCCGCCGAATTGCACAATGACTCCTTTTGGCATTTCACGTCTGATTACGTTGTAGACATCTTCTATGAACAGGGGTTCAAAATATAGCTTGTCAGCAGTATCAAAATCCGTACTGACAGTCTCAGGGTTGTTGTTTATTATTATGGATTCGTATCCCATTTTTTGTATCGCCCAAACTGCATGCACTGAGCAGTAGTCGAACTCGATACCTTGCCCGATTCTGATCGGACCGGAGCCTATTACCACAATTTTTTGTTTTTTGCTGATTACATTTTCGTCCTCTTTATCATAAGTTGAATAGTAATAAGGGGTATAAGACTCAAATTCTCCTGCACAGGTATCCACCATTTTATAGACCGGATATATCTGATGAGCTCTTCTTACCGCATCGATAACCTCAGACGTCTCGCCTGAGAGCATCTCTATCTCCCTATCGGTAAAGCCCAGCCGCTCCGCCTTCATGAGAAGCTCCTTGTCCAAATGGCTGTTTGATAGCTCTTTTTCCATGTTTATTATGTTATTGAATTTGTGTAAAAACCACTTGTCTATTTTAGTTGTTTCATGTATGGCGTCAACTTCGACATTTCTTCTCAATGCCTCGAATATTACGAATATCCTCTCATCATCAACCCTGGAAAGAGCTTTGACAATATCTTCATCACCCATATCCTGAAGGTATTTTTTCCTCATTGATATAACGTTGCCTTCAAGTGATATCACCGCTTTAAGCAAAGAGCTTTCAAAGCTCCTGTCTATTGCCATGACCTCGCCGGTAGCCTTCATTTGGGTTCCAAGAGTCCTGTTGGCGTAATCAAATTTGTCGAATGGCCATTTGGGGATCTTGACTACTATATAATCAAGCGCCGGTTCAAAGGAAGCTTTTGTCTTCTTTGTCACGCTATTTTCAATTTCATGCAAATGAAGCCCCACTGCGATCTTGGCCGCAATCTTGGCTATCGGGTAGCCCGCTGCCTTTGAAGCTAGTGCCGAGGATCTGCTTACCCTTGGATTTACTTCTATCACTATATAGTCCTTGCTTTTAGGATTCAGCGCGAACTGTATATTGCATCCTCCCTCTATCTTAAGGGACTTTATTATTTTCAAGGCGGATTGCCTAAGCATATGGTACTCATTGTCCGTTAGAGTCTGTGATGGAGCCACCACTATGCTGTCTCCGGTATGAACTCCAACCGGATCGATATTTTCCATATTGCAGATAATGATGCAGGTATCGTTTCCGTCCCTCATTACCTCATATTCCAATTCCTTCCATCCTGCGACGCTCTGCTCCAAAAGAACCTGCCCTATCCTGGAAAACATGAGTCCGGTATGAAGGATTTTTTTGAGGGACTCCTCGTCTTCAGCTATGCCCCCACCTGTACCTCCTAATGTATACGCAGGCCTTACTATAACCGGATATCCTGTTTGTGACGCAAACTCAACTCCCGCTTCTATATCCGATATGATAGCACTTTCAGGTATGGGCTCATCAATTTCATTCATTAGGTTTCTGAAGCTCTCTCTGTCCTCGGCTTTCTTAATTGCTTCCAATGAGGTCCCCAGCAGCTTTACGTCGAATTCTTCCAGTATGCCCGCTTCATGAAGCTCCATCGCTAGATTAAGTCCCGTCTGTCCTCCCAACGTGGGCAAAAGCCCATCCGGTCTTTCCTTTTTTATGATGTATCTAAGGGCTTCCGGAGTCAAGGGCTGTATGTAGACCTTGTCAGCTATATTGTCATCGGTCATTATGGTCGCAGGATTGCTGTTAACTAAAACGACGCTTATTCCCTCTTCTTTTAGGGCTTTGCAGGCCTGTGTTCCTGCATAGTCGAATTCTGCGGCTTGCCCAATGATTATAGGGCCTGAACCTATGACCATTACTTTCTTAATATCAGTATTTTTAGGCATTATATTCATCATCCTTTACGTTGTTGATCCATCCTGCAATGATCTCATGTCCGTCAACAGGCCCTGGGCCTTCCTCGGGATGAAACTGAACTGCTTTTATTTTAAGCCCAGGATGGTCAAAGCCTTCCAATGTGCCGTCGTTTATATTCTCGTATGTTTTGACGGTTCCTTCGGGGAGGCTTCTTCCGTCCACCTCGTAACCGTGATTTTGCGAGGATATCAAAACTTTTTGGCTCGTAAGGTTTATTACTGGATGATTGCTGCCCCTGTGGCCGAACTTCATCTTGAAGGTGTCTGCTCCGAGAGCCAAGGCAAGTATCTGGTGCCCTAGGCAAATGCCAAAAAGAGGCATCCTCCCGAAGAGCGCCTTTGCCAGGCCTATTATCTCAGGATTATCCTTCGGATCCCCAGGACCGTTGGAGAGCATGAATCCGTCCAGGCCATCAGAAATTATTTCGTCTGCCCCTGTGTCGTAAGGATAGACTGTCACCTTGCAACCGCAAGATAAAAGCTCTCTCAATATCCCTCTCTTAAATCCGAGATCCAAAAGACCTATTTTTGCACCATTTCCATCAAACACCATTTTTTCTTTTAAGGCATTCCTTCTTGCAACATCCTTCGGGAATGAGTAGGCATTTATTTTTGCCATTGCCTCCGAAGTCTTATCATAGGTAAGCAAGCATTTCATGGTACCTATGTTCCTGATTTTTTTTGTTATCATCCTTGTATCTATCCCGCAAATCCCGGGTATTCCTTTGCTCTTAAGAAAATCATCCAAAGTTTCATCACACTCGTAATGACTTGGATGTACGCTATATTCCCTAACTGCAAAGGCTTTCACCTGTATATCTTCGGATTCGAAGTCATTTTTGTTTACACCGTAATTTCCTACAATGGGGTAAGTCATCACAACGGTCTGTTCCCTGTATGAAGGATCCGTCAAGATTTCCTGATACCCGGTCATTCCCGTATTAAATACTATCTCCGATAGGGTTTCCTTAATTGCGCCGAAGGACTCTCCTTCCACCAACGTCCCATCTTCCAGGTAGAGGTAGGCTTTCATTTTACATCCTCCAATGCCGCGGTGAAAATTCCAATGAATTCATCAATTTCTTTTTTACCCACTGTCAAAGGGGGCACAAACCGTATTACGTCGCTTCCCGCACCCACCAGCAACAGCCCTTTTTTCATGGCATTTTTAACAACTTCTACAGGTGCGATTCCTTCCAACGATACCCCCATCATTAGCCCTGCACCTTTGACTTCCTTGACTTCAGGATGCTCAATCTTAATATTCTCTAATTTTTCTCTTAGATAGGCTCCTTGCTTTTTAACATTTTCGATCAATCCATTTTCCATAAGTTCCTCAACTACCACCAAGGCAGCCGAAGCTGAAAGGGCATTGCCTCCGAAGGTAGATGCATGGCTTCCCGGGGTGAAGGCTTGTGCCACTTCTTCTTTGGCTATTATCGCACCCATTGGAATTCCCCCACCTAGACCTTTGGCGCATGTGACTATATCCGGAACTACACCATATTTTTGGTAGGCGAAGAAATCACCTGTTCGTCCGATTCCACTTTGGACTTCATCAAAGATCAATATGATGTTGTTATCATCGCACAGTTTTCTAACGGCTTTTAGGTATTCTGCCTGTGCAGGGTTTATTCCCCCTTCTCCCTGTATGGGCTCCACTATTACGGCTGCCGTCTCAGGAGATATCTTGGATCTTAAATCCTCTATATCGTTGAATTCTGCAAAATCCACCTGAGGCATCATCGGATCAAGGTCCTTTTGGTATTTAAGCTGGCCTGTCGCCGATATGGCTCCAAATGTCCTCCCATGAAAAGAATTTTTCATGGAAACTATTTTATACGCATCCTTAGACTTGTTTTTTTTGCAGTACACCCGGCTAAGCTTCAAGGCAGCCTCCACCGCTTCAGCCCCACTGTTACAGAAGAACACCTTGTCAAGACCTGAATATTTGCTGAGTTTTTCAGCGAGCTCCACAGCCGGTTCATTATAGTAAAGGTTTGATATATGCGTAAGTTTCTTTAGCTGTTCTCCCACTGCTTCTATGAACCTTTCATGCCCGTAACCCAGGGCATTTACCGCTATGCCCGATACAAAATCCAGATATTTTTTTCCACTGTCATCGAAAAGATAGCATCCTTCTCCACGTTCAAATACCAGCGGAAAGGACGCATAAGTGCTCATAATATATTTTTTTGCCTTGTCTATGGTTTTATTCTCCATGATTATCCTCCTGTTTGTAAATCATCGTTCCTATCCCTGAGTTGGTGAATATTTCAAGCAAAAGACAGTGTTCGACTCTTCCGTCAAGGATGTGTACACTGTTGACGCCTGCTTCTATGCTCTTTTTGCAGTTCTCTATTTTAGGGATCATTCCCCCGGTTATTACTTTTTCTTCCTTGTATTTCTCTATGCGATCTATCGATATTTTTGATATCAGGCTGTCCTTATCCTCAACGTCTCTTAATACCCCTTCCACATCTGTGAGATAAACCAGCTTTTCGGCCTTAAGCGCAGAAGCCAAGGCGCTAGCCACATAGTCTGCATTTATATTATATGTATGGTTGTTTTCATCTGTGGCGATTGGGGCTACTACAGGCACGAAATCATCATTCATCAGGCTATCTAAAAGTTCAGGATTTACCTTTTCGATCTCTCCAACCCAGCCGATATCCTTTCCCTCCGGCATTTTCTTCCTAGCCAGAATCGTCCTGCCGTCTTTGCCGCTGATGCCTACCGCCTTTATGCCCTGCTGTTGAAACATCTGGACTATTTCTTTGTTTATGCTTCCTGAAAGCACCATTTCAGCTATCTCCATGGTTTCATCGTCAGTAACCCTAAGCCCGTCAATAAACAGGCTTTCCTTGCCTACTTTTTCCAGCATTTCGTTTATCTTTTTTCCGCCTCCGTGGACCACCACCGGCCGTATGCCGACAAGCTTCATAAGGGTTATATCCTTGATAACTGACATCTTAAGCTTTTCATCGATCATCGCGCTGCCGCCGTATTTTATAACCACGATCTTGTTGTTGAATTTTTTTATATAAGGCAGCGCTTCCATAAGAGTCTTTGCCTGATTTATATATTTGTCCATTAGCTTCTCCTTAGGTTCTGTATTCACCGTTAATTTTCACATAATCGTAGCTTAAGTCGCATCCCCAACCAGTAGCCTGGGCTTCGCCATCTTCCAAGGTCGCATGTATCTTAATGTCCCTGTTTTGCAAGAGCTCATAGGCATAATCTTCGTCAAAAGCTACTGGCAGACCTTCTTTTAGAAGCAGTATCTTCTGACCTGATGCTTCAAATTCCAAGCTTGCCTTTTCAGGATCAAAATCCGCCTGGGAGTACCCCATGGCGCAGAGAACCCTTCCCCAGTTGGCATCCTCTCCAAACATTGCTGTCTTGACAAGGTTTGAAGTAAGAACGCTTTTTACCATCTTTCGAGCATCTTCCGTAGTCTTTGCTCCGGTTATCTTAACCTCTATAAATTTGCTGGCGCCTTCTCCGTCCTTTACTATTTCCTTGGCAAGGTGCTCGTTTATGTGATAGAGGGCTTTGTACAATGTTCTATAGTCCTTGTTTTCCTCTGTGATCTTTTCATTTCCAGCCATTCCGTTTGCCATCACCACCACCATGTCATTGGTGCTGGTATCCCCATCTACGGATATCATATTGTATGTATCCTTCCCGATTTGCTTAAGAGCCTTTCTGAGAAGCTCTTGGCTGATATCTGCATCAGTTGTCACAAAGGAAAGCATAGTTGCCATGTTGGGGTGTATCATTCCCGATCCCTTTGCCATTCCGGCAACTATTACTGCCTTTCCTCCTATTTCGATCTCTACGGCGATGTTTTTTATAGTCGTGTCCGTCGTCATTATTCCTTCCGCTGCATTAAGTCCCGAAATCAGCTCCTCATCCAAATCCTTTGAAAGTTCCTTGATTCCATCTCTTATGATATCTATAGGTAATGGAACTCCGATAACTCCGGTGGACGCTACTATGACCTCTTCTTTTTTTATTCCAAAGCTTTCAGCGGTTGTTTCCGCCATGATCACCGTATCATCCATTCCTTTTTTGCCGGTGCATGCATTTGCGTTGCCGCTGTTGACTACAATAGCTCTGATGGGCTTTCCCTTTTCGTATACGTCCATGTTCCAGACCACTGGTGCAGCCTTGACCTTGTTGGTGGTAAACATAGCCGCCACTGTGGCTGGATTCTCGCTTAGTACAATGGATAAGTCTTTACGCTTTTTCTTTACGCCTATGTGTTTGCCTGCCGCCGTAAATCCTTTAGGTGAATTTATTGCTCCTTCAATTATGTGCATCTCTTCTCCCCCTTAAACCGGAAATATTGGAATATCCTCTAGTCCGGTATTTTCATTTATTCCAAATATGATATTCATGTTTTGTACCCCTTGACCGGCAGCGCCTTTCATCAAGTTGTCAATTGCACCTATAGCTACCAGGGTATTTGTCCTTTTGTCCAGTTTCAATCCTATGTCGCAATAATTAGAACCTTTGACCCATCTGGTCTCCGGCAAATTCCCTTCACTTAGTATCCTCACAAATTCGCTTTCTTTGTAATATTCCAGGTAAAGTTCTCTGATCTTCTCCTCAGTCAAGTCCTCTTTTAATTTAATGTAGCATGTAGCCAGTATCCCTCTGTTCATGGGCGTTAAATGAGGAGTAAATATCAGCCTTATCTGTTTTCCCGCCACTGCGCCTAGCTGTTCTTCTATCTCAGGGGTATGTCTGTGAGCTGCGACTTTGTACGCCTTTATAGATTCGTTGCACTCGGTATAATGAGTTGATACGTCAAGACTTCTCCCAGCGCCGGTTATGCCTGATTTTGCATCAATTACAATAGAGTCCGTGTCGAACGCAGGCTGTGTCATCAAAGGAGCCAATGTTAAAATGCTGCAGGTAGTGTAGCACCCCGGATTTGCAACCAGGCTGTATTTTTTTATTTCGTCTTTTTTGATTTCACAAAGTCCGTAGATGCTTTTTTCTATAAGATCTGGGCTCAAGTGCTTTGTATGATACCACTCTTCATAGATATCCACGTCCTTAAGCCTATAATCCGCTCCCATGTCTATCACCTTGGTCTTTGATAGGATTTCCTCAGTTATCATATGAGAAGCCACGCCATGGGGCAAAGCTAGAAAAACAACGTCGGATTCTTCAGCTATCTTTTGTATGTCCTGCTTTTCAAAGGGCTTTTCATAAATGCTCTTATAATTTCCGTAGGATTTGTCATATCTCTCGCCCACAGCACTGGTGGAAGTGATTGAACCTATCTCCACCTGTGGATGGTTATGTAAAAGCCTTATCAGTTCTTGCCCTACATATCCCGAAGCTCCTATAACGCTTGCTCTTATCATGTTGATACCTCATTTCATTATTAATTATTCAATTTCCCTATATAAATATTCGTTTTTCATATATAATGTTATCTGATGGCAAAGGCTTGTCACTACCTTAGCCGTCACATAATTATACATGTGCTTACGGATGTTTTCAAGTATTTTTTAATTTTTATTGCATATTATTCATTTATGTTGTATAATTATGCGTATTGAAATTTAATTATTATGGAGGTCGCTATTTAGATGAAAAAGAAAGTTATTTTGGCATATTCAGGTGGTCTTGATACTACTACCATTATACCTTGGTTGAAGGAAAATTACGACTATGAGGTAATCGCAGTATGCATAGATGTTGGACAAGGACAGGAAATCGACGGCTTAGAGGAAAGGGCTCTGACTTCGGGAGCAAGCAAACTCTACATAGATGACGTAACGGATATTTTCGTCAACGAGTACGTTTTTCCCACTTTGAAGGCAGGAGCAGTTTACGAGAACAAGTACCTTTTAGGCACATCGATCGCCAGACCGCTTATCGCAGAGAGATTGGTCCACTACGCCCTTAAGGAAGGTGCAGAAGCAATCTGCCACGGTGCTACCGGAAAAGGAAACGACCAGGTAAGATTCGAGCTGACCATAACCGCACTAGCTCCTCACCTTAAGATTATTGCTCCGTGGAGAATATGGGATATCAAGTCCAGAGAAGACGCCATCGAGTACTGCATCAAAAACGATATCAAGCTTAACATGAAAAAAGACTCAAGCTACAGCCGAGATAAAAACCTCTGGCATCTTAGCCATGAGGGTTTAGAGCTTGAAAACCCGACAATAGAGCCAGATCACAGCAAGATCTTGCAGATGTGCAACACGTTGGAAAACGCGCCTGATGAAAGCGAGTATATAACTATAGATTTCCAAGAGGGCATTCCCATAGCATTAAACGGAATGAAGATGGACGGCACCTCTTTGCTGAGAGCACTCAATGAAGTAGGTGGCAAGCACGGAATTGGAGTGATCGACCTTATCGAAAACCGCATCGTAGGCATGAAATCCCGTGGAATTTACGAAACCCCAGGAGGAACGATACTATATAAAGCCCACCAGGAGCTGGAGCACCTTTGCCTGGACAAGGAAACCTACTCCTTCAAGCAGATAGCAGCAACCAAGTTTTCAGAGATGGTCTACAACGGACAATGGTTCACGCCTTTGCGTGAGGCTATGAGCGCTTTTGTTGACGAAACACAAAAGGTAATTACCGGAAAGGTAAGATTCAAGCTTTACAAGGGAAACATAGTCCTGGCCGGAATTGAATCAGACTATTCTCTTTACAACGAGGAGATATCTAGTTTCGATACTGGAGAGCTATATGACCACAAAGATGCGGAAGGCTTCATAAGATTATTCGGTCTGCCTCTTAAGGTCAGAGCCCTCATGAAGGAAAAGAACAATCAACTATACGAGGACGTGAAAAAATGAAGCTTTGGGGAGGACGTTTTACAAAGGAGACCAATCCGCTGACGGACGACTTCAACTCATCCATACATTTTGACAACATACTTTATCCTTATGATATCAAGGGAAGCATCGCCCATGCCAAGATGCTTGGAAAACAAAAGATCATTTCCTCTGAGGAAAGCGCGGCAATTATTGAAGGGCTTAAGGAAATCTTAAAAGATATCCAATGCGGCAAAGTGGAGTTTGATATTTCCGCCGAAGATATTCACATGAACGTGGAGAAGCTTCTAATAGAAAAAATAGGCGATACGGGCAAGAAGCTGCATACAGGCAGAAGCAGAAACGACCAGGTTGCTCTAGATATGAGGATGTACGTCAAAGACCAGATAAAATCCATAGATGCCATGCTCCACAGCCTCCAGCAGGTGCTTTTGGACTTGGCAGTAGAACACAAAAAAACCATTATGCCGGGATACACTCATCTTCAAAAGGCGCAGCCTGTAACTTTGGCTCATCATTTGAGCGCGTATTTCGAAATGTTCAAGAGGGACCGGGCAAGGCTTGCCGACTGCTATGTTCGTGCGGACATCATGCCTCTTGGATCAAGCGCCTTAGCCGGAACTACTTACGATCTAGACAGAGAAATGGTAGCTGACCTCCTGGATTTTAAATCTGTTACTTTAAACAGCATGGACGGAGTATCCGACAGGGACTACTGCATAGAGTTTTTAAGCGCGCTGTCCATGATCATAATGCATTTAAGCAGGTTTAGCGAAGAAATAATCCTTTGGTGCTCTGACGAGTTCAACTTCATCAAGCTGGATGATGCCTACAGCACAGGTAGCAGCATCATGCCCCAGAAGAAAAACCCTGATATTGCTGAGCTTGTAAGGGGAAAGACGGGAAGGGTTTACGGACATTTGATGGGACTTTTGACCACGATGAAAGGTATCCCCCTGGCCTACAACAAGGACATGCAAGAGGACAAGGAGGCTGTGTTCGACGGAGTAAAAACCATATCTATGTGTCTTCCCATATTTACGGACATGGTAAAGACCATGAATGTAAACAAGAAAGTCATGTACGAGGGAGCCAAGAAGGCATTCACCAATGCCACGGATGCGGCAGACTGGCTCGTAAAAAAAGACATGCCTTTTAGGGAAGCCCACTCAATAATCGGAAAGCTTGTATTGTACTGCATAGAAAAGGGCAAAAACATCGAGGATCTGGCCCTTGAAGAATTCAAGGAAATATCGCCTGTTTTCGACGAGACCATATACGATCATATCACCATCGAAGCTTGCGTCAACAATCGAAAAGTAATCGGCGGACCATCTATAGAAAGCATGGAGAAGGTATTGTTTATAAATCGAAATTATCTTCTTGAAAATACGCCTAAATAAAACCAGCTGCACTTTACAAAGAGTAAAGTGCAGCCTTTTTTTAAATCTTTCTGAAGTTTTCAAATCTTTTTATTACTTCTTCCTTCCCAAGGATGCTCATGATTTTCATTAGATCTGATCCGTGCATCTGTCGGGTCGCTATTATCCTGGCAGGCATAAACAGGCTCTTTCCTTTGATGCCCTTTTCCTTTTGAATCTCTTTAAATACTTTCTTTAATGCTTCCGGCGTGAATTCGTCTAATTTTTCCATTTTTTCTACCGCCGATTCAGCAAGAACAGGGGTCGTGTCCAGCTGGAGCATTTCCCTCATTTCATCGGTTACTTCACCATCGTATTCGAAGAGATTTTTCATTTCAGTTTTTATATCCGAGAACTTGTCCATCTTTTCTTTAAATGCATCCACTATCTTCTCAAAGTATGTAAAATCAGCTTCAAATTGCTCATCAGTGACATATCCGGTTTCCATCATGAAAGGAGCGCACAGCTTTGTCAGTTCTTCTGTCGGGAGCTTCCTCAAATATTCCCCATTCATCCAGTTGAGCTTGTTTACGTCAAATACAGCACCTGACTTGTTCACCCTCTTGACATCGAAATGGGCTATAAGCTCCTCCATGGAAAATATCTCTTCGTTCACATCCGGACTCCACCCCAGTAGGGCGATGTAGTTTATCAAGGCTGCCGGCAGGTACCCTTTCGCCAGAAAATCTTCTACTGCCACATCTCCCTGCCTTTTGCTGAGCTTTTTCTTATCAGCATTCAGTATGTTTGGCAGATGGACATACGTAGGTTTTTCCCAACCGAATGCTTCGTATAGCAAAACGTGCTTTGGGGTAGAAGGCAGCCATTCCTCTCCCCTTATCACATGGGTAATGCCCATTAAGTGATCGTCTATCACTACTGCAAAGTGATACGTGGGGAAACCATCCGATTTTATCAATACCTGATCGTCAACCTCGTCGCTATTTATATTTATATCCCCTCTTACTTCATCATAAAAGCTTATAATTGAATTTTCCGGCATCCTGAGCCTGATGACATATTCCTCGCCAGCTGCAACCCTTCTTTGAACCTCTTCCTTGGAAAGGTTTCTGCAGTGACCGTCGTATTTTGGAGTCATGTTTTCACGGCGCTGATTTTCACGCACCTCTTCCAGCCTTTCCTTTGAACAGAAGCAGTGATATGCATGCTTGTCTTCCAGGAGATCACTTAAGTATTTTTTGTATATGTCCAGTCTTTCTGACTGTATATAAGGACCATACTCTCCCTTTTGGACCAATTTTCCATTATCAAAAGTAGGTCCCTCGTCGTGAACAAGCCCAGTCTTTTCCAGGCATTCTATTAAGTTGACCATCGAATCCTCAACCAACCTCTTTTGATCCGTATCCTCTATCCTTAAGACGTATGAACCGTTGTTTTTCTTAGCGAACAAATAATTGTAAAGCGCGGTCCTCAGGGATCCTATATGCACATATCCGGTAGGACTTGGCGCAAATCTAACTCTAACCATCGTATTACCTCCTAAAAAATTAAATTAGCTCTTCTCCATTGACCTTTCCTAAAAACAACCTGTGGTAGACGCACCCATGCTCCTGATCAAAAAGGCTCTTCTCAGGATCTATCTTATCTAAAACCACTTCAGGCCTCAGGTTTTCCTTGCTGCCCGTCGCTAGTCTCGCTATAATATTCACCTTTAGTCCTTCTGTATTTGCGGAGAGTTCCTTGATAAGGGGCCTTATCTCCTTGTCAGACCACTTGCCTTTTTTGTTTCTCTTTCTGTAAACTATGCTTTCACTTTCCAAAATCGACTTTAACTGATCATATAACCGCTCCACTTCCCCAGAAGCATTTAAAAGACAGGTTACTTGATAGACGCTCTCTTCAATCAAAGACGTAAGAGATGGGAGTTTTTCTTCCGTTACTATTGCTTTCAATGCCGTAAACCCTTTAGGAGCAGACTCATTCATGCTCCCAACCAGCAATACCGGGTCTATGCTTTCCATAAGTTCTACATCCACATACTCACAATCCGATGTCAACCCAACTCCCATGGCCATGGCAAATGCCAGTTTAGGGTGGGGATTGAATCCCTCGCTGTATTTCATTGGAACTTCGGCACGCCTTAAAATCCTCTGAACCATCCTCTGCATGTCAAGATGTGAAATATAACGTATATCCGCTTCTCTTTTAAACTTTATCCTTGCTGTATACACGACATTTCCACCCTTCTTCAAAGTCGTTGAACCCACAATTTACGCATCTGTATTTGCAAAAGGGCGTAAGCTCTTCATTTAGAGCCTTATCATACTCTTTGACCAAGAATGATTTTGTCACCCCAATGTCGATAAAATCCCATGGGAAAAGCTCATCGAACCCTCTTTTTCTCGTGGTGTAAAAATCAGGATCAATTCCCGCTTCAACAAAAGCTTCCAGCCAATTTTCGTATTTGAAGGAATCCTTCCATCCGTCTGCCTTGCAACCTTTTTTAAATGCCCTGTAAATCACATCGGAAAGCTTTCTGTCTCCCCTTGCGAATACTCCTTCAAGGCGGCTGACGTGAGGATCGTGCCAACTATAGTCGATCGCTTTGCTTCTCATGTTTTTAATTATATGCCGCTGCTTATCCGCAATTTCCTCTACGCTGTCCTGGGCTACCCATTGAAACGGAGTAAAAGCTTTAGGTACGAATGAAGACGTGCTGACGACAATCTTGATTTTCCTGTTTTTCTTTTCGCTGACTGTCTGATTGTATGAGTCCAAGACCTTAAACGCCATATCGGTGATTCCATCCAGGTCTTCTCTAGTCTCTGTTGGCAATCCTATCATGAAATATAACTTCACATGACCCCATCCGAGATTAAAGGCTTCACTAACAGACTGGATAAGATCTTCTTCCGTGACGCCTTTGTTAATTACATCCCGCATCCTCTGAGTGCCCGCCTCCGGGGCAAATGTAAGTCCGGTCTTTCTTACCTTTTGGATTTTTTCCGCAGTCTTGATGGAAAAACTATCTATCCTAAGTGATGGAAGTCCGACTGAGATCCTCTTGCTTTGGTATTTTTCAAGCAGGTAGTCCGTCAATTCGGGAAGGCATGAATAATCCATGGTGGAAAGTGAAGACAGGGATATTTCCTCATACCCTGTGTTCTTAATAAGATTATCGGCATTTTTCTTAAGCGTATCAAGGCTTTTCTCCCTAAGAGGTCTGTAAAGCATCCCTGCTTGACAGAACCTGCACCCTCTTGTGCATCCCCTAAAAAGCTCTAGCATGCTCCTGTCGTGTACTATTTCAATGTATGGCACTATAAATCTATCCGGGTAGTATACCTTATCCAAATCCTTAACGAACCGTTTCTTGACCGACTTGGGAATTCCCTCATGGAACGGATTGAAGCTTTTTAACGTACCGTCTTCGTGATATAGGGCTTCATACAGTGCCGGTACGTATACCCCTTGGATTGCCGCTGCTTTTCTAAGAAAATCCGCCTTGATGTAATTGTCCCTTTCCTTCTCGTAAAGGTCTAATATCTCTTGGATGACTTCTTCTCCCTCGCCGATTACGATTAAATCTGCAAAATCAGCAACAGGCTCCGGATTATATGCGCATGGTCCTCCAAAGACCACCAAAGGATCCTTCTCAGTTCTGTCTTTGGAATATACAGGTATTCCGCCCATATCCAGCATGTTCAATATGTTTGTATAACTCATTTCGTACTGAAGGGTAAACCCAACAAAATCAAATTTGCTCAGCGGAGTCCTGGTTTCAATTGAAAACAACGGAATATCCTTTTCTTTTAGGATTGACTCCATATCAGGATAAAGCGCAAAAACTCTTTCGCAATACGTCTTATCTCTTTCATTTAATAAATGATACAGTATTTTGATTCCCAGGTGGGACATACCCACCTCGTATACATCAGGAAATGCCATGCAAAACCTTATCATGTCTTGACTAATTTCTTTTTTTACACTATTGATCTCATTGCCAACGTATCTTGCAGGCGTTTCAACCTTTGGCAAAATACTGTCGATTATATTATCCATCCCATGTTTCCTTTCCATTATCCCGCTATATTAAGCAGTTTCGTTAAAAATTTATGCTGTGTCTTCGCATATGAACGCCCAACACGAGCCCTACGGCAATTAAATTCGTCATAAGCGAACTTCCCCCGTAGCTCAAAAAAGGCAAAGTTATTCCCGTTATGGGCATGAGCCCCAATGTCATTCCAATGTTTTCAAAAATTTGAAATGCAAACATAAAAAACACTCCTACTATTATCAAGGTTCCGAACTCGTCCTTGGCAGCTCTGGCATCCTTTAAGAGCCTAAACAGCATCAATCCGAACAACAGAACTACGACAGAACCTCCTACAAAACCTGCAGACTCCGATATTACCGAAAATATAAAATCAGTCCATTGGGCTGGAAGGTAGTTCAAACTGGTCATCGTATTTTGGGCATTTAGGCCTTTCCCAAAAACCTCTCCCGATCCGACGGTTATAATAGACTGTATCGTATGATATCCCTGTCCCAAAGGATCTAGCGTAGGATTCAGGAAGTATATGATCCTGTTCTTTTGGTAATCCTCCATCATGAAATTCCACAATATAGGAGCAATTACTATTATCGCGCCCAACGCTCCAAATACTATTTTCATATTAATGCCCGCAACAAATACCATCCCCGAAGCGATGACTATGTATACGAGGGATTGCCCCAGGTCAGGCTGTATGAAAACCAGGGAAACGAAGGACAGCACCGCAGCAAAAATCACCAGGATATCAAATATGCTGTTTAATTTGTTTTTCCTTATCTCCAGTATCTTTGCCATCACTATGATGAACCCGATTTTAACGATCTCAGACGTCTGGAATTCCATAAAGCCCATGTTAATCCATCTTCGACTGCCTTTGTTGACTATCCCCAGTCCTGGAACATAGACAGCCAGAAGAAGAAGTATGCATACGGCAAATATCAAAATCCAGTGCCTCCCAAGAACCTTGTAGTCTATGGACATTACTATCAGCATACCAATCAAGCCCAGACTGAGAGCTACTGCTTGCCTTAATATAAAATCCGCTGAATCTCCGGCTAGAAAATTATCTGTATTCGTAGCTACGCCTATGGCGGCTATCCCTATTGAGCTCAAAAGCAGCACTACCACCAATAGCACGTAATCCACATTCTTAAGGTAAGAAATCAATTTCATAAAACACCTCTTTTTCTCCATTGCCTCTGATTATACGGCTGACTTTCAGAATCAATTTTGAGTTTTGCCAAAGGTTGATTATACCACAACTTTAGAAATTTTAAAAAAGCCTCCCGATCTTTCGGCAGGCTCATAGCTTTAGAAGCTGATATGATGCCTTCTCATATGAACATTCAAAACCAATCCTACGGCAAATAAATTTGTCATCAGCGAGCTTCCCCCGTAGCTCAAGAACGGAAGCGTAATGCCGGTAATAGGCATTATTCCCATAGTCATGCCTATATTTTCAAATATCTGAAATAAAAACATGAAAAAGACTCCTGATACGATCAAAGTCCCGAACTCGTCCTTTGCATTTTTTGCATCCTTTAACAACCTGAATAAAAAAATCCCTAAAAGCATTACTACTATGGATGCACCTGCAAACCCCGCTGTTTCAGATATGACCGAGAAAATAAAATCCGTCCATTGAGCAGGAAGGTAGTTAAGTTTCGTCATTGTATTTTCAGCATATACTCCCTTTCCGAAGACCTCTCCCGAACCGATTGCTATCATGGACTGCAGCGCATGGTAACCATCTCCTAGAGGGTCGTTGGCGGGATTGAAAAATGTGATTATCCTTTTTTTCTGGTAATCCTGCATAAAATAGTTCCACATGATGGGAAATCCAACTATTATGGCGCCGAAGACACCATAAACATATCTTATGTCAATTCCCGCCATAAAAAGCATCCCCGCGGCGATGACTACAAACACGAGAGCCTGGCCTAAATCCCCCTGTAAAAGGACAACGGATATGGGGATTGATATGAAGGCCACCAGAATCATAACATCTACTATGTTGCTGAGTTTATTTTTTCTTATCTCAAGAAGCTTGGCGAATGCAACTATAAAGCCCAGCTTTGCGATTTCCGAAGTTTGCAGATCCATAAATCCCAAGCTGATCCAGCCTCTAGTCCCTTTATTTACTATTCCCAAACCTGGAATGAAGACCAGCAGCAAGCTTATTACAGTCAAAACAAATATATGAACCCAGTATTGTCCCAAGGTTCTATAATCCATTGCGATTATGACTAACAACCCAGTCAACCCTATGCCAAAGGCTACTATCTGTTTTATTATAAAAGTGGAAGGATCTCCTCCCACAAAATTTTCAGTATTCGTCGCTACGGTTATAGCCATCAAGCCGATTGAGAATAAAGCCATTACTACAAACAACAGCACGAAATCCATCTTTTTAAGGTATTTAACCCATTCCATCATTTCACCTCAAAGTTAATCAATCAAAGGATTATACCACAAAATCATTCATCGTACATTAAATTCCAAGTTTTTTCGTATATTTTCTCTTTCACATCCCATTCCACCTGGATATCATTCCAGATCTCTTCGCTTCTGATCGCCTGGCTTACAAGCATGAACAGCCCGTTTACCGCGGCAGCACCCTGTTTCTTAGCAAGAGCCATGAGCATGGTTTCTTTTGGGTTATAAATAAGGTCAACGACATGGGTAAACCCTGGGAGCTTATCTTCTGCTAAAGGTGACTGGCTTATATCCTTTGAGCTCATCCCCACCGGCGTGGTGTTGATGAGCACATGGGCAGATCCGGGCTTATAATCATTGTAATCAAGTATTTCGTAGCCCTTTATCCAATCTGATTCCTTTTTTCTGCTTAAAAATATAATGTCTTTGGGATCATGGTTTATAAGATGATGATATACTCCTTTTGCAGCCCCTCCGGTACCTGCGATGGCAAATACCTTGTTTTTGATTTCGATATGGAATTTTTCCAGTGTCTCCCCAAATCCATGTATATCCGTATTGTATCCGTATAGTTTCCCTCCAACGTTCTTAATGGTGTTTATTGCTCCTACTTCCAGAGCAGTTGAGTCAATTTCATCTAAAAACTCCATCACTTCAGTCTTGTATGGGATAGTCACATTGCATCCCTTGTAGCTTCTGATGATTTCCCCTACAGAGCTTTTAAAAACGTCCCTGGGTATTTCTTCTATGCCATAGTCTCCGTCAATTCCTGTAAGCTTGAAGAGCTCCTTGTGTATATAAGGAGAAAAGCTATAAGATAGCTTCTCTCCGATTAAACAAAATTTATTCATTGAAGCGTAATCACCCTTTCTATTATCTCTTTGGTATTATTTGGTATTAAGCAACTGTCTCAATTCTATTATTCTATTGCAATTCTCTCCACATATCAATTTATTTCTTTACTACTTTACTGCAATAAAGTATAATCTTCATATAGTCACAACACCAAGACATCTATAATCTGGAGGTTATCGTTTTGAATAAAGAAAATTTAGATCTTTTATTAAAATGCCTGTCCGCTTTGGAATCTACTGATGAAACCCTGTCATTTTTAGAAGATCTATGCACCATCAAGGAAATTGAGGATATGCAGCACAGGTTGGAAATCGCCCAGGGCCTCTTTAATGGAAAGACATTTTCTGAGGTCCAAGAGATAACCGGCGCCAGCTCCACCACAGTAAGCAGGGTAAGCAGATGCCTGAAATACGGAACCGGGTATAAGTCCATACTCGAAAAAATCAAATAGGCTTGATGCTTAAATCATTTTTAAGCTTTTGTATCTCATCCTTCCAGAGCTGGTGAGATGCATCGCTTGGCATTCTCCAGTCCCCTCTTGGCGATAGATTTATCGATCCAACTTTGGGTCCGTCAGGCAAACAGGATCTTTTGAACTGCTGTGTTATGAACCTTGTGTAAAATCTCTCAAGCCAAAATATCAAGACCTCTTCGCTATAATCATCCTTAAATGCCAATTTACTGAGTTCAAAAACTTTTGAAGGCCTAAATCCATAGCGCACCACATAATAAAGATAAAAGTCGTGAATTTCATAAGGACCTACGACTTCTTCAGTCTTTTGGGCAATATTTCCCTCTTCATCCGGCGGCAGAAGCTCCGGACTTACCGGGGTATCCAAAACATCATAAAGGGTTTCCTTAACTTCCTTCAAGCTGTTGTCAGCTATCCATTTGACCAGATACCTGACAAGGGTCTTCGGTATTCCGCTATTTATGCCGTACATGGACATATGATCCCCATTATAGGTAGCCCATCCCAAAGCAAGCTCCGAAAGATCCCCTGTCCCTATGACCATCCCGTTGTCTCTGTTGGCTATGTTCATGAGTATCTTCGTACGTTCCCGGGCTTGTGCGTTTTCATATGTGACGTTGTGCATGCCCGGATCATGACCGATATCCTTGAAATGCTGAAGCGTTGACGGAACTATTGATATTTCTTCCAGGGATACATCCAGATTTTTCATCAGGCTGATTGCATTTTGATACGTGCGGTCGGTAGTGCCGAATCCTGGCATTGTAATGGCCTTTATCATTTTTCTGTCCAACCCAAGCTTATCGCATGTCTTCACGCAAGCTAGAAGCGCCAATGTAGAGTCAAGGCCTCCTGAAATTCCCACAACCATCGCTTGTGCCGAGGTGTGGACCATCCTTTTCCCCAAAGCGCTCGTCTGGATGTTGAAAATCTCTTCGCACCTTGTATTTCTGTCTTTGATTCCCGCAGGTACAAATGGATGCTTCCATACTTTTCTCTTGATATCTTTTTTTTCACCTTCTATTTCAAATTCTGCAAAAATATAATCGGCGCCTTTGTGCTTGTTGTTTTCATGAAAAGAGGAATGTTTTTTTATCCTTTCTCCTGCAAGCTTTTCTACATCCACATCAGAAAATGTCAAAGAAGGCTTTATGTCAAATCTTCTTCCCTCCTCGAGCAAAGCTCCGTTTTCACATATCATTGAGTCCCCCCCGTAAACCACATCAGTGGTAGACTCTCCAAATCCAGAGGATGCATATCCATATGCACAAAGACACCTCGCCGACTGCTGCTTGACGAGTTCTAAACGGTAATCTCTTTTTCCTACCAGGTCATTGCTCGCAGAAGGATTCAATATCAAAGTGGCGCCGTTTAGTGCCAGGCTGCTGCTTGGAGGTATGGCCACCCAAAGATCCTCACATATTTCGATTCCGGCAACAAGGTCGCGGTTGCATTTATTTCTAAACAATATCTTGCTCCCCATGGGCACGCTCTGTCCACAGTAATCCACCCAGATGTTCTTTTCAAAATCATAACCTGAGGAAAACCATCTTTTCTCATAGAACTCATTGTACTCAGGCAGATGCATCTTCGGAACTATTCCCAGTATATTGCCTTTTTGAATAGCTACTCCACAATTGTAAATCCTGTCGAAGATCCTGACAGGAGCTCCTATGGCGAGAAGGATCGGTTTATTCTCCAAGAACTTTGCCAGCTCACCTATTGCCTTTTCGCATCTGTCCATCAGGGCTTTTTGAAAAAAAAGATCCCCACACGTATACCCTGTCATTGCAAGCTCAGGTAAGAGCAGAATATCAACATTGTTTATTATCGATTCATTTATCATTTCTTTAATAGCACTTAAATTAAAATCCACATCAGCTACCCTCACTTCGGGCACACCGCATCCAACTCTATAAAAACCGTGTCTGTACAAGTCTCCACCTCATTTAGTTATTTGTTTTATATTTCATTAAATCAAAGCTTATACTATTAAATCAAAGGCTCGATGCCCTTGTAAATGTTATTGATTATATCCTCTGTACACATGCCCCACTCGTTTTTTTCCGCTCTGGCGATTTCTCCCGCCGTTCCGTGAATCACCACGCCTTTTTTTGCCGCTTCCAAAGTGTCGCATCCTTGTGCGCAAAGACCTCCTATTATTCCTGAGAGCACATCTCCGCTTCCCCCACTCGCCATCCCTGAATTAGGCTTGTAATAAAACCACAACCCATTTTTCGCCCCTATGACAGTACAGGGTCCTTTTAGAACTACTACTGCATTGTAGCAAGCTACTGCCGACTTAACAAAATATATGGGGTCGTCCAAAACGTCGTCAGTCTTCACCCTAAAGAGTTTCGCCATTTCACCTAGGTGAGGCGTGATTATCAAGCTTTTCTCATTAAGCACGAGTTGATCTCTGACTTTGTTAAGCCTGTATATTCCATCTGCATCTACAACTGTTGGGATATCGCGCTTAAGGGTTTTAATCATAATCTTATCGTACTTTTCATCCATTCCCATTCCAGGACCGAAAACAGCAGCCGCAGCTCTCTCCAAAAGCTTTTCGAATTCAACTTCATTTGCATAGGGCTTTATCATCACTTCAGGCCATGGACTGTTACAGTATGCATAAGCCTCTTTATCTATCAAGACGGTGGCAAGCCCACAACCGCTTCCAAGACCTGATTTAGCGCTCAGCAGCGGTGCTCCCGTCATTCCTATGCTTCCCCCTGCGACTGCCAGGCTTCCAAAATCGTATTTATGGCCAGAGGATCTTCTGGTTTTCATTTTACCCGCCGTTTTTCCCGACAGCAATTTTTTATCCGTTGAAGCCTGAGACTTATCCAGTCCGATTCCCTCACCTACGATTATTTCACCGTTTAAATCAGGAGCCCTTCCCAATAAGTTTCCTGTTTTTAGTGAATCAACCACTACCGTAAAATCAGCTTTTATAGCACTGCCGTAAACCCTGCCGTTGTTTCCGTCAAGTCCACTTGGTATATCTATGCTTACAACCGTTGCTTTGCTATCGTTGATTTTCAAAATTATATCAGACAGCTCTCCATCGACTTTCCCTTTAAACCCAGTACCAAATATTGCATCTATGATCAAGTCCGAGTCCCCGACTATCTGGTCTAATGTCTCCCTTGAAGATGAGCCCAAATAATATACATTGTCCGTTGATATTTCAAGCCTTTTTAATTCTACAGATGTATCTTTTTTAAGTTCTTTCTCACCAGCTGTCATTAAAACCCTGATATTGAAGCCGTCGTTGCCCAATAGCCTAGACAGGGCAAGGCCGTCTCCCCCGTTATTGCCTTTCCCACACACCGCCAATATTTGCTTGTGCTTTTTTTTGCCGGTTATCCTGTCACTAAGAACATTATATATTGACTTTGCTGCTTTTTCCATCAATTCAAGGGATTTGCCCTCATCTCCTCCAATGGTTTTTTCGTCTATCGCCTTCATTTCATCGGCAGTGTATATGTACAATTAAAACTCCTCCTTCAATACTGCAACAGCCATTGCAGTCGCATATTTCTCGCTGTGGGATATGCTTATTAAAATAGAGCCTATGTCGTTATCCTTAGCGTATTCAAAGGCTTTGCCTATAAGAACAACTTCAGGCTTGCCCCAAGCATCTTTTGCTATTTCAATATCTGACATGTTAAAAACACGAAAACCCGTTCCCATCGCTTTGGAAACAGCCTCTTTCGCGCTGAAGTATCCCGCAATTGTCTGGGGAGACATTTTTCGTTTATTGAAATATTCCCTCTCTGATTCAGTAAAATATTTAGCTAAAAATCTCGGATTTTTTTCAATAGTATTTTTTACCCTTTTCACTTCTATAACATCGTTGCCTATACCGTAAATCAATCTCATTCTCCTCTGTTGATTATTTGACTGATGTTATGATTATATCATAAAATACCACGGATTATACCTCTGTTGCTCCCTTATCATCGTTATCCGGGCTCTCCAATATAAAATATATATTCTCCTGGAGGCTACTCTTATTGTCACGAATAAAGCAACACTAAGCTTTATTATTTTGGATTTGAACTCCATAAAAGAATTTAGCAGCAAAATAATTTAGTTTAATCAAAAACCAATTTATGCTATACTAAAATTAGGTGATGGATATGGTATATAAAAAAAGTATTGAAACGCGGAGAAAGATTTTATCCGTAACAAAGGAACTCGTTTTGGAAAAAGGATGGAACAACATTTCCGTAAGAGACATAGCAGAATTGGCCGGTGTCAAAAATCCGCTGCTTTATTATTATTTTCGAAACAAGCAGGGTATAGCCGACCACATATTCGGCAGTCTCATACTGAAAACTCTCGACTACGCGGAAAAAGAAGTTCCATTCAAGGACGACGTCATGTTGAGCCACTTCTTGTACGTTTCTCTGTATTACAGAATACTGTTGGAAAACGAATTGTACCAAAAACTCTACATGGAATCTACACATCCTTTTGACAGTCCGGTAGAGAACGTAGACGACTACGATTTGAACTACATGGTTACTAAACAGTTTGACGGCATATTGAAGGCTTACAACATGAATCTCGATTCAACTGCTTTAAAAGCTTACACAATTTCAGCTTTTTCCGTTGCCACGAGTATTTTCAGAAATATAATCGCAGGCAATTTGGACCTAAGCTACAAAGAAGCGATGTTTTTCATATCGCGATTTTGGATAATGAGTGTGGGCATAGATGAAAAAATCTTCGAAGAGAAGATGAACAAAGCCATTGATATGGCGCTGCAGGTTGATTTAGAATCATTTGTAAGCGATGATGACTGAAAATAAAAAACGCCTAACGGCGTTTTTTATTTTCTCGAAATCGACGGTAGATATATGCTGAATCTGCTTCCTATCCCCGGCTTTGTCCTAACTTTTATCTTGCCTCCGTGCTGGAGAACTATGACCTTGGCGATGCTCAGCCCTAATCCATATCCACCGGTGGTTTTGGTTCTGGATTCGTCAGCTCTATAGAACCTCTCAAATATATTATCTAGATCATCCTTTGAAATGCCTATCCCTGCATCAGTTATTTCCACCACCGAAAATTCATTCTCAATAAAAACCCTTATTTGAATTTTCTTTCCTTCAGGGGTGTACTTCACAGCATTGTCAACAAAGATCCTTATAACCTGTTTTATTCTGTTTGGGTCTCCTTCAATCCATATCCCGGAAATCAAATCAGCACAAATATCATGCTCGTTGTCGATCATCGCCGTCTCTTTAGCCACCTCTTCTACTATTTCACTCAAATTCACTTCAGTTATTTCATATTTTAATGCATCCCTGTCGTGTCTAGCCAAAAACAAGAGCTTATCAACTAGATCAGACATGTTTCCAGCTTCATTCTTCATGGCATCTATTGACTCCTGCAAAATTTCAGGGTCGTTTTTCCCCCACCTATCAAGCATGTTTGCATATCCATTGATTACTGAAATTGGCGTTCGAAGCTCATGAGAAACGTCTGAAACAAACCTTTGCTGCTTTTTGTACCCGTCTTGAATTCTGTCTATCATCTCGTTTATCGTTATCGCAAGATCTTTGAGCTCATACTTTGCCCTGCCCACGTCTATTCTCGTGTCTAAATTCTGCGTGTTGATGTTTTTTGCTGATTTTGATATTTTTTTAATGGGATTCAATACTCTTCGCAGTTTTATATCTCCCAGAACCAGTATCATAAACAATCCCAATATGTACCCCATGCTCATTAAAATCAGAACAATCTTAAGTGTCTGTATATTTTCTTCCACGTTGAAAAAAAACACTACCTTGTTGTGCTCCCCTTGACTTGCCTCCAAAGCAATAAGGTCATAAGAAATCAGGCTGACTATGGAAAAACTTTTGTACAAAGGGTTATTCTCAGTTAAAAAATGATAATTAGCGACGGGGTAGAACTGGGTGCTTGCAGCGCTTTCCTGAGTCCTTGTGTTTATGACTAATATGTTTATTCCGCTACCCTCGTAAATATGCTCCAATTCCTGTTGAAGCTCAATGTTTGACTCATGTTGCGAAACCGCCTCCAGGGCTTCCTTTATATGATCCCTGTTTCTTTCGTATATCTGGTTTCTGGTTATTAAAAGGTACCCGCCACTAACTAAGGCAGCCGTTAATAATGCGGATATGCTGTAAAGCAAAATATAATTTAATGTGATCTTCGTTCTGATTGAAAACTTCAAAATCCGAGTTATGTTCTCGATTAAGATCATCGGCAGCCTCAATAAATATTCAAGGCCTGAAAACAGATTTCCTATGATCGATTTTCCTCTTTTATTCATTGGTCATCTTATATCCCACGCCTCGTACTGTTTTTATAAGATCTACGCCATACTTTTGATCTAGCTTGCTTCTTAGGTATCTTATGTAAACATCAGTGACGTTGGTTTCCCCCATATAATCATATCCCCATACTTTTTCAACGATTTTGTCCCTTGTAAGGACTATGTTTTTATTTTCCATGAGGTATTCCAGAAGTTCAAACTCCTTTTTAGTCAATTCCACCAATTCCTGTTCGTAGGTAACCTTATATTGGTCTTTGTCTAAAACCAGTTTCCCTATGATCAGCTTGTTGCCTTCGGGCTTATCCACAACTGCTTTTCTTTTTACAGCTACTCTTATTCTGGCCAGCAATTCTTCTATTGCAAAAGGCTTGGTCATATAGTCATCAGCACCTATATCCAACCCCATGACTTTGTCGCTTACATCATCTTTGGCGGTCAGCATGATTACCGGCACACCCAGATCCTCCTGCCTTATTCTTCTACATATCTCCATTCCACTTAAAAGGGGCAGCATAATGTCTAGTAATATCACATCATACTTGCTCTCCTGAGCCATTTTAAGCCCTGTTCTGCCTTCAAAAGCCAAGTCTACCTCATAACCCTCGTGTTCCAGCTCCAATTGCAGAAAACGGGCGATTTTGACCTCATCCTCAACAACCAATATCCTGATGCCCATAGGATGCCCTCCCTCATTCTATTATTATCTCGTTGCAGTTTTGTTCATCGATATGACTTTCTGTATATGCAGTCGATTTCTCCAAAGGGCAAGGCTCCTTGACTTCTTCACAGCTCTTAAGGCTTGTATTATCACTCTTTATTTTCTTCTCCGTTGCATCGACCATATCTACATTATACAGGCTTTTATATACTGCGTCGTAGTTTTTATCTGATTTCATATCTGTTTTTTCTTTTTTTTCAGCGACATTTTCTTTTATCTCGGACTCTTTGATGGTTTGCTCACTCTCTTGATTTCTTACGCCGATTTCAAAGGAATAATCGCTAATAACAGCTATCAATGCAACGATCAACAAAAACGTCATGGGTATGTTGAATAAAACTACCACAATTAAAACAAGTGCCGCAGGCATTGATATTATTTTTTTATCATTTTTGATCATCAGAATGTCGAAACTGAATATTTTGTTTAAAAAATCCTCGATTACGAGAAGTAATTTCTTAATTCGCGAATCTTCTCTTTTCTTTAGATATAATACAGCCGCGTCCATGTTTCCTCGAGACTTTCTCAAGGCTTTTTCCCCGGTTTGATAGTCGCAGTCCACCCTTTTTCTCAGGGTTTCCACCTGATCGAGAGTAATTCTCATCTTTGCACGCTCCTCTACTTGGTACACCCTTATCTGTATCCATCATAGTAGAGGCCTATTAATCCACCATTTGACTAGGATTAAAATTAAATTAAAATGGCTTAGGCAAAATTTGCCCAAGCCAAAATCAATCTATCTCAATGGTATTTTACATATTGCCTTTCAGCTGCTTTGCCAGATCTTCAAAGCCCTTCTTGCCCAACAATGCAAACATGTTTTTCTTGTAAGCTTCAACACCAGGCTGATTGAAAGGATTCACCCCAAGCACGTAGCCGCTTATGCCGCAAGCCCTTTCAAAGAAGTACACAAGTCTCCCTAAATTATATGCATCCAGCTTTTCGAGCCCCAATACTATGTTTGGAACATTTCCATCCACATGGGCAAGAAGCGTCCCCATATAAGCCTGACTGTTCACATAGTTCATTCCTTTGCCGGCTATATAGTTAAGTCCGTCCAAATCGTTATCGTCACTAGGAATAATCATGTCTTCTTCGTGGTTATTTACAGTTATGACAGTTTCAAAAATATTTCGTTTTCCCTCCTGAACAATTTGCCCAAGGGAATGCAGGTCGGTTGAATTATTTACCGAAACGGGGAATATGCCTTTGCCTTCCTTGCCTTCACTTTCTCCAAAGAGTTGCTTCCACCATTCGGCAAACATCGTCATCTCAGGTTCATAATTTACCATTATTTCAGTGTCTTTGGCTTTTCTGTACAGGACGTTTCTTGCCGCCACGTATCTATAGCAAGGGTTATCTAAGGAATCATCACCATTGATTTCATCCATTTGATCCTTTGCCCCTTGCATGAAAGCCTTGATGTCAAAGCCGGCAGCACCAATTGGCAGCAAGCCTACTGATGTGTGAACAGAATACCTTCCTCCTACATCATCAGGAATTACGAAGCTTGCATAGCCTTCTTCGTCGGCGAGGCTCTTTAAAGCTCCTCTGGCCTTGTCAGTGGTCACAAAAATTCTCTTTTTAGACTCTTCCTTGCCGTATTTTTCTTCCAGAAGGTTCTTGAAGACTCTAAACGCTATTGCCGGCTCAGTAGTAGTTCCAGATTTTGATATTACGTTTACCATGAAGTTTTGGCCTTTTACCCTTTCGTAGAGGGCCTTTAGGTATTTGCCGCTGATATTTTGCCCTGCAAAATAGATTTTTGGAGCTTTCCTTTGATTTTCATCCAACTCGTTGATAAAAAAAGGATTCAACGCATCAATTATCGCTTTTGAACCAAGATATGAACCTCCGATACCGATCACCACAAGGGCTTCGCACTCATTTTGCATATTTCCCACAACATCTAAAAGTCTATCAAATTCTTCTTTGTCGTAGTTCTCCGGGTAATCAAGCCATCCAAGAAAATCATTTCCTGCACCGCTTTTGTCTTTTAACATCTCATCAGCAAGCTTAATCTGGGGATAAATGTTTAACATTTCCTCACCGGTTATCATAGCATTTTTAATATCGACTTTTATGCTCATAGTATCAATCCTTTCAGTGACATATTCTGTCCTAATTATAACAGAAAGCTGTCAAAATAACCAACAGATAAGTTGATTTTTCCAAACTTTACAACCTTTTATCTAAAGCATTTCTTTCTTTATATTAAGCGTCGTCTATGTTAGTATTAATTCATAAAGGAAAATGGAGGTGCATCATGGATTATAAGATCGTGGTCGGAAGCAGCTGTGACTTTGACGAAGCCTGGGGGAACAAAATACCCCATTCTACAGTGCCTTTCACCATAACCATCGGTGATGAAGATTTAGTTGACGACGAAAGCTTGACTGTGGAGACTATTATAGAAAAAATGAAAAAATCTGTGGGAGCTATAAAGACTGCCTGTCCCTCGCCAAATCATTTTTTGGAGAAATACAAAGAAGCTGAGAATATCTTTGTGGTCACTATTTCTTCAAACTTAAGCGGCACATATAACAGCGCGATAACGGCTAAGGACATGTACGCTGAACAATACGGCGAAAAGTTCATCCACATTTTTGACTCATTAAGCGCCGCTATAGCCGAGACTATGATTGCTATAAAAATAACAGAGTTGGCAGACCAAGGCAACTCCCTTTCAGAAATCGTCAGTAAGGTCGAAAGCTACATTGGCGAAATGAAAACCATGTTCGTGCTTGAAAACCTGGACAACCTTATTAAAAACGGCCGCATGAGCAAGCTTACAGGCATGTTCGCTCAATTCTTGCATATAAAGCCCATATTGGGGGCAGATGAACACGGCGAGATAAAACTTATCGAAAAAGCCCGGGGCAGTAAAAACGCATTGAAAAAGCTTGTAGACCTCATCGGATCAGAAACAGATTTCTCGAACAAAAGGCTTGGAATAGTTCACTGCAACGCACTCGAAAAAGCCCAGTCCGTAAAGGAAATGATCATGGAAAGGTATAATTTCATGGATGTCGTCTTAACTGAAGCCAACGGTTTAAGCGCAGTATATATGGATGACGGCGGAATCGTCATCTCCTATTAAAAATAGCATGCCGGCATATCATATAGTCGGCATGCTATTTTTATTTTGTTTTAAAGAAGAATACGCATAGGGTGCCCGGTCCCGTATGGGCGCCTATTGCCGCACCCATCATACTGATTATGAAGTCTTTTGTTCCGAATCTTTCCTTAATCATCTCCACCAGCTTTTCAGCACTTTCTTGGTCGTCGCCGTGGCTTATTCCAATCGTCTGACTATCAAGGTCATCTGCTTTATCTTCCATAAGCTCTAATATTTTGCCAAAGAGCTTTTTTCTGCCCCTGACCTTGTCCAGCTGCTCAAGTCTTCCATCTTCGTTCACTCTCAGTACGGGCTGTATGTTTAGCATATTTCCCACAACCGCAGCTCCTTTACTGAGTCTTCCACCTCGATAAAGGTAGTTTAGATCTTCCACCGTAAATATATGTTCTATTTTTGCAACGTCTGACTCAACACACTTGATTAAATCTTCAAAGGACATACCGTTGTTTTTTCCATCGACTGCTTTTTTTACGATCAAACCCAGTCCGTTTACTGCAGCCTTGGTATCGATTATTTGAATTTTTGCATTTGGATATTTTTCTTTTACTGTGTTTGCCGCTATCAGAGCTGCGTTGTAAGTTCCCGAAAGACCTGATGAAAAGCTCAAGTGAAGTATTTCATCACCTGATTGCACATATTTTTCAAATATATTTTCAAAATCCTTTATTGTTATTTGAGCTGTCTTATAAACTTTTCCATCTCTCATACCCTGATAAATTTCTTCTGGGGCGATGTCAATTCCATCTTTAAAATCCTTGCCATCTAAACTTATGTAGATTGGGATTACTTCAACTTCCTGGGTCTTTAAATACTCTCTTGACAAATCGCAAGCACTGTCAGTAATAAGTTTTATACCCATGATTGCCCTCCTTAGATTTTTTCCGGTTCCGGATAGCTCTCTCCAAAGGTTTCAACTGTCATTTCCTCTATCACTACAGGCTCGACAGGTCTGTCCTGGCGTCCGGTCCTGGTATTCGCAATAGCATCAACCTCTTCCAATCCTTCTATCACTTTTCCAAAGGCAGCGTACTGGCCGTCGAGATGGGGTGAATTTTTGTGCATTATGAAAAACTGTGATCCTGCTGAATCCGGCTGCATAGATCTCGCCATGGAAAGCACTCCTCTGTCATGTTTCAAATCATTTTGAACGCCATTTCCTGAAAACTCACCTTTTATTCCGTAACCTGGACCGCCTGTTCCCGTACCTTGTGGGCATCCTCCCTGAATCATGAAGTTCTTTATTACCCTGTGAAAAATAAGTCCATCGTAATACTTGCTGCTGACGAGGCTCACGAAGTTGTTTACAGTATTTGGTGCCTTGTCTGGATAAAGCTCTGCTTTGATAGTGTTTCCATTTGCCATTTTAATCGTTACTATAGGGTTTTTTGCCATTTTCATTCTCCTTTTTATCTGTGATCTCTTATATTTATCCGCGGGTCCAAGAAAAGTTTTTTACCCTTGGATTCTAAATACCTTACAAGCTTGTCCACATGTGTGTTTATTATCAAATCTTCAGGGAAGTCTATCTCTTCAAGCATCGTCTTGGCGACACCGAACTCTCCAACGTCGTATGCAATATGAGCATCGCTTCCCAATGTTATCATCATGTCCCTTTTCATGCACTCCTCCGCGACCATCCTGCAGTTGCTATAGCTTCCTTTTCTTGAGTGAACAAAAGAACTGTTATTGATTTCGATAATTGTATTTGTGTCCTTCGCAGCTTTAAGTGCCTCCTGATAGTCTACCTCGTAAATCGGGTTTCCTATATGGACGATCACATCGACATACTCCTTCTCCATGGTCTTTATAAGAGCCCTTGTATTTTCTTTTTTGCTTCCAGGTGCCAAGCACATGCTGTGTAGCCCCGCCAAAATGATCTCCATTCGATCCCTGTATTTCTCAGGTATATCCAAGTTTCCATCGAAGTCCATTATGTTCGCTTCAATGCCTTTTAATATCTTTACCCCATCTATTTGGGGCGGCACGACTTTAATGTTTGCAAAGTAGTATAGATGTGGACCTCCGGGAAGCTCTATTCCATGCTCTGTTATACATATCAACTCAAGTCCTTTTTCTTTTGCAGCTGCGGCGTTTTCGTTTATGGTGCTGTAAGCATGGTTGCATGCCACCGTATGGACATGTGTGTCGATAACTGTTTTCAATCCATCAGCCTCCTATTCATCATTGCCTTTATTTTCTTTTTTTTCGTTGTTTATCATAATTCTATCACAAAATTCCTTGGCTGAGTTGATTCCCATATATTTTAACCTATTGTTTCTTGCTGCCGTTTCCAATATTATTGCCAGATTTCGCCCCGTTGTAACAGGTATGACTACTTTGGGCACGTCAATTCCCAATATATTCAGATACTCTTCATCTACTCCTAGGCGGTCATAATATTTTTCAGGATCCCACTTTTCAAGGTGGGCATTCATGTCTATCTGCATCGCATCCTTGACGGCCCCGATTCCGTACAATGTCCTTATGTCGATTATGCCTATTCCTCTAATTTCCATATATTGGCGAAGAATGTCTGGAGAAGTTCCATTAAGCCCATCTCCGATTTTTTTTATCTCTACCACGTCGTCGGTTATAAGCCTGTGTCCCCTCTTTATAAGCTCAAGGGCTGTTTCGCTCTTGCCTACTCCGCTAGATCCGGTTATTAGCATGCCCACTCCGAAAACCTCTACTAAAACTCCGTGTATCGATACCATGGGAGCTAAATATGCATCCAGGTAGTTGATGACCTTATTGATGATCTTTGAAGTCTCTCTTCTCGACCTTAGAACCACCTTGTTGTATTTTTGGGCCATTTCCATGTAGAAATCATCCACTTCCAAGTCCCAGCATATTATAAGGCAGGGAAAAGTATAGGTAAAAAGCTTCTCCACCTTTTCTCTTCTCTCTTCATATGACAGATGCTTTAAGTAGCTGTTTTCAACCTTTCCAATGATTTGAACCCTGTCTGAATCAAAATGCTTATAAAAGCCGTACAATTGGAGTCCTGGCCTGTTTATGCTGCTGCTCGTCAAGTGGATATTTTCATTCCCTCCGTCACAGAGCACCTCCAAATCAAGATCCTTGCAAAATTCTTTCAATGATATATCTTTCATATGGAGCCTCCGAATATAAATTTGTCTATAGCATAGGCTACTCCGTCCTCATCGCAGCTTTTGGTTATGTAATCGGCAATTTTCTTTATGTCTTCAGGAGCATTTTCCATGGCTACGCCCATTCCAGCGTATTCCAGCATTGATATGTCGTTGTAGGAGTCTCCTATGGCGATGACCTCTTCTCTTTTTATGTCGTAAACCTCAGATAGCTTTTCAATTGCAATAGCTTTTGATGCCATCCTGTCAACGAATTCAAGAAAGTAAGGTCTCGAAGTATGTACTGAAACCGTCTCGCTTTTTAGCCTCTCCATCAACTCCGGCATGAATTTTTTTATTTTATCTTCATCTTCGTACCACAAAAACTTGGTCACTCCCTTTGAAACTTCCTCCAGAGAATTTACCAGTATCAGCGGAGTATTGGTTATTTCGCTATAGTAGTTGGATTTCTTGTTGTCCTTATTTGAATAAAGCTTATTGTCTGACCATATCATCATCGTTATGTCCCAATCCTCGCCTATGGTATAAATCTGGTGAGAATCTGAATTTTCTAGCGTCCGCGAATACAAGACTTCCATAGTATTGGCTTTCAGTACCATGGAACCGTTGTATGTTATCAAGGGAATGTCTAGTCCTATTTTCTCAACCAGTGGCATTACTCCCTGTATGGGCCTTCCTGTGGAAATGGTAAATACGACTCCATTATCCACCGCTTTTAGGATTTTGTCCTTAGTTATCTGTGTCAGCTCTCCCTTAGAATTAAGTAACGTTCCATCGATATCAACTGCTATGAGCTTGTAGGTCAATGTGCTTCCTCCTCTTTGTTTTTATCACTGTCCGCATTATTTGGATCCTTTTTAAAATACTGATATATCGACTCAGCTGTTCTGCTGTCGATTCCCTTAACTTTCTTAAGCTCGTTCAAATCTGCACTTTTTATTTTTTCCAGGCTTCTGAAATGTTCCAATAGAAGCCTTTGACGCTTATATCCTATCCCCTGTATATTTGACAGTTCTGAAGATTTTAGCCCGTCGCTTCTAAGTTTTCTATGATATTCAACGGCGAATCTGTGTACCTCTTCGGATATTTCATTTAAAAAATAGTATATAGGGGTCGCTGGTGGTATCTCTACCACCCCCCTTTCTGTCACAAGCTTTTCAAGCTTGTGCTTGTCATTTTTCACCATGCCGCAAAGGGTTATCTCTAAATCATACATGTCGACTATCTTCTTCGCCGCATTCAAATGCCCAATCCCTCCATCGAGCAGAATGACTTGGGGGAAGGGCAGAAAACTTGACTTGTCCACTTTTTTTTCCATTTCCTTCAGCCCTCTTTCGATCCTTCTGAAGATTATTTCTTGAGTGCTTGCAAAGTCATCCTGACCTTCGACAGATTTTATCCTGAATCTTCTATATGCTTTTTTGTCCGGCTTGAACCCTTGAAATACAACCATCCCACCAACGGCGTCTTTTCCGCTTATGTTAGAGATATCATAAGATTCTATCCTCTGGGGATATTCTGACAAACCCAGATTTTCTACAAGCCATTTTCCGCAAAAGCTTTCAGCTTGTTTTTTATTGAATTTCTTGTTGAGATGTTCAAACAGCGCGATTTTGGCATTCTCTTCCACCATGGACAAAAGTTTCTTTTTGTCTCCCTTGAGTGGAACAGTTATGCTGACCTTTGACCCCTTCTTCTCTCTGAGCCAGGCTTCAATAGCCTCCCTGTCTTCTATATCGTGTGGTATTATTATCTCTTTTGGAATCATGGAACGACTGTGGTAAAACTGTTTTACAAATTGGTTAAAGACGTCTTCTCCAGATGCGTCCAGCTCGATCATATGAGTTTCTCTACCAAGCATTTTCCCATCTCTTATATTAAACACCTGTATGCATATATCTTTACCTTGTGCAGTGTAGTTTACAACATCTTGGTCGGAATATATGTCTGAAATTATTTTCTGCTTTTCACCTATTGCTTTTATACCCTGGATTTGATCTCTAAGCTTTGCAGCTGTTTCAAAGTCCAGTTTAACTGATGCTTCTGCCATATCTATGCTTAGCCTGTCTACGATTTCTTTATCTTTTCCCTTAAGTATTTCTATGATTTCACCAATGCTTTTCATGTACTCATCCCTATCTACTGTTCCAGTACATACCCCTGGACACCTGTGGATGTAGTAATTTAGGCAGGGTCTTTGGTTGTTGTTGCCATTGTCAAATCTTTTATTGCATACCTTGAGTTTATACCTATGATGGATGGCTTCCACTGTCTGCTTAACGGCTGAGGCACTGGTGTATGGTCCAAAATACCGTCCTCCATCCTTTTTGACATTCCTGGTCATCATAACCCTTGGGTATTGTTCGTTAAGGGTGACCTTGATGTAGGGATATGACTTGTCATCTTTCAAGAGTATGTTGTATCTTGGGCGATGCTTCTTTATCAGATTGTACTCAAGGATCAGTGCCTCAATCTCATTATCCGTTACTATAATCTCAAAATCTTCTATGTTCCTGACCATCGACAACACTTTAAGGCCATGGGAGCTGTTTTTCTGAAAGTACTGCTTTACTCTGTTCTTCAGATTTTTTGCCTTGCCCACATATATTATTTGATTTTCTGAGTTCTTCATCAAGTAGACTCCCGGCTTATTCGGCAAGTCTTTTAGTTTTTCGTTGATCATGGGAATCTATCTCCAAAATAATTATTAATATTTTCATATAATAAGTTTTTTTTAAGCATATGATGGTATATATTATAATAACATATAAAATTAATATTAAAAAGTTAAGATCGCGAGGTGTTAAGCATGAAACTAAAATTTGGCAACGAATCCATAATCGTTTATGATGAAAACTACGAGGTGCATATACAAAAAAAGATTTTTGGAGGATATACTCTAAAGAAATATGTGCGCGACTCCATATTCGATCTTCTGGAATCTAGAGATATACGCGTAGAAATTTCCCAGGAGGAAGCCATTGACCTTGGCAAAGAGCTTTTGGACAAGGTTTACAAATCCAAGAATGTACAGATAAATTTCAATCCTCTAACAACATAAAAGGGAGCCGCACATCACAATGCGGCATCCCTTTTATTTATTATCCCTTATGTCGTTGCAGCTATCCGTCTCACTGCAGGTTGAACACCCTTGCGAACAGCTGCATTCTCCTTTTTTTACGTTCTTAACGCCTCTTGCTATTATATACCCGGTAAGAACCAAAACGGGTATCAATATTATCAAATCACCCATATTAAAATCTCCTTAAAAAAACAAGCTGCCTATCTGATATACAGCCATTGCCATCAAGTAAGCCGTACCAGTTTGGTACAAGACGGCAAAACCGGTTTCTTTCCACGAATTAAGCTCCTTTTTCATAACGCTTATAGCTGCAAAGCACGGGGATGCCAGCAGTATAAAAACCATGAATGAATAAGCGCTAAGGGGAGTGTACAGACCCCTTAATGATGTAACCAGAGCTCCTTCGCCCACTCCATGAAGCACGCTTAGCGTGCTTATTACAATTTCCTTAGCAGCAAAGCCGGTTATGAATGCAACCGAGGTTATCCAATCTCCAAATCCTAGGGGGATAAAAACCGGGGCAATCGCTTTTCCGAATAAAGCCAGAATGCTTAGAGATGGATCTGCCACATGGGAAAATGAAAAATCAAAGGATTGGGCGAACCACAATATCACTGAAGCTGCAAATATCACCGTTCCCGCTCGTATCAAAAAGTCCTTCCCTTTATCCCACATGTGTATAGCCACGCTTTTTAGGGCTGGTATCCTATAGGGTGGAAGCTCCAACAAAAACCCTGATTCCTCACCTTTGTATCTAAGTTTTGACAAAAGCATCCCGGAGGCCATTGCAATCCCTATGCCCAGGACATAAAGGGAAAATACCACCCAGTGAGCGCTTGAAGCAAAAAAGGCACTGGCAAACAAAAGATAAACCGGCATTTTAGCTCCGCAGGAAATGAAAGGCGTCAAAATTATCGTAAGCTTTCTGTCTCTTTCGTTTTCAAGGGTTCTGGTAGCCATTATCCCAGGCACTGAACACCCTGAGCCAACCAGCATCGGAATAATAGATTTTCCGGATAACCCAAACTTCTTAAAAACTCTATCCATCATAAATGCTATCCTAGCCATGTATCCGCTATCTTCGAGAATTGATATAAAGAAAAATAATATCATGATTTGGGGTACAAATACGAGAACAGCTCCCACCCCTCCAATGATTCCGTCAACAACCAGGCTTTCTACCATCTCTGAAGCTCCGATCCAAGCCAATCCCGACTCCGCTGCTCCGGTTATGAAGTCTCCAATCAGCCATTCCATAAATCCAATGGTCATATCTCCTAGGCCTGTAATTGTTATATAATAAATCAGCCACATAATTCCTAAAAAAATCGGTATGGACAATATCCTGTGGGTCAGATACTTATCCAGCTTTTCGGTCAGGGTCTCCCTTTCCAGATTGCCTTCTGTGTCCTTTATGACTTTTTTTGCAGTTAAACTTAAAAAAGCGTACCTTTGTTTGGCAAGCAAATGTGTGATGTCTTCATTGTATTTTGCTTCGAGTTCTTTTTTTAATTCTTCACCTTTTTTCAAAAGACCCTCATCGATGTCTTTTAAAGCACTTAATACTTCCTGATCCTTTTCCAAAATCTTTAGAGCCAACCATTTGGCGTCAATTCCGGATTCTAAATCCGACTTTGATACAGCTTTTGAAATATCGTCGACAGCTTCGGTTATATCTTTAGAAAAATAAGAGAATCTTTCAAATGTGCTCTTATTGTCTTCATCAACAATATGTTTTATTTTTTTTAACTCGCTTCTGTCATTGGATCCTGTAGAAATGATTTTAGTACCCAATATGTCCCCAAGTTTTTTAATATCGACATCCATATTTCTTCTTTTCACTTCATCCATCATATTTAATATGATGACCACAGGGACATTCATCTCTAGAATTTGGAGGGTTAGATATAGATTTCTTTCGAGATTTGAAGCACTGACTACATTGAGGATTCCATCAGGCTTGTCTTGAACTATGTAATTCATGGCAATTATCTCGTCAATGGAAGACGATGACATCGAATATATTCCGGGAAGGTCGACTATGTGAACGCCTGTATTCTTGATGTTTCCTTCCTTTTTTTCAACTGTAACTCCACTCCAGTTTCCAACATACTGAGCTGATCCGGTAAGCTCATTGAAAATTGTCGTTTTACCCGAATTTGGGTTTCCTGTCAAAGCATAGGTCGTAACCATGCGCATCACCTCTTTTTGCTATTTTAAGATTATGTTTTGTGCAACTGCTCTTCTGATTCCAAGATTGAATCCTCTTACTTTAATATTTATGGGATCTCCCAAAGGAGCAGTCCTGACAAACTTGACAGACGTGCCTGGAGTCATCCCCATTTCCATCAATTTATTTTTCATTTTTCTATCCAGTTCCAGTTCTAATATTTCTCCCGATTGTCCGGGTTTCAAGTCGATAATCGTCATAATCATCTTCCTTTCAATTGTTTCTATCGATATTATATACTAATTGATAACTTATATCAATTATTTTTTCTTTTTTTTGCCTATACTTTAACAATATAATAAATCAGCTGTGATATACTGTTTGTGAGGTGATTTTATTGACTTTGGTAATAGCTCATCGTGGTGCCAGCGGTTATGCGCCGGAAAATACATTTGCTTCTTTTGAGAAAGCTCTTGAATTAAATAGCGACGGCATCGAGCTAGATGTGCACATGACAAGGGATAACCAGCTTGTGGTCATCCACGATTTTACTTTAAAGAGAACGACAGGAGAAAAGGGATGCATCAAGGATTTTGATTACAGCGACATTAAAAAACTAGATGCCGGCAGTTGGTTTTCTGATGAATATAAGCATCAAAAGATTCCTAAACTCAAAAAAGTCCTGGAGTTTCTTCAAACCGAGGATATTCTAATAAACATAGAAATCAAAGCCGGAAGCAGGTTTTACCCATATTTAGAAGAAAAGCTTTTAGAAGAAATCTCCCGCATTTCAGTCAAAGGCAAATTTCTCATATCTTCCTTTGACCATCACGGTATCAAAAGACTTAAATCTCTTGACCCAAAAATCAAAACGGGAGTATTAAGCGAATCCTCCATGATAGATCCTTGCAGGTACTCGAAAGAATTTGTGGGTGCTGATGCATATCATCCACATTATAAAACTGTGGATAAAGTTTTAATCGAGGAGAGTTTAAAGCATCATATGCCACTTAATGTCTACACGGTAAACCGGCGGAGCGACGCAAAAAAACTTGCAGTTTTAAACGTCAATTCTATCATCACCAATTTTCCTGACAAAATCATGGAAATATTAAAGGGGTTTAGTTTATGAACTAATAAACTAAACCCCTTGTTTATTTGACCTTAATTTCAGGGCAATTGCGGGTAAGTTCCACAATCTTCTTTTCAAGCTCCTCTATCATCTCATCCAATTCCCGCATGTCATCCCTGGGCACATTGTAATGTAGAAACAAGGATTCTAGATAATATACTATTCTGTTCAGCTTTTTATTCTCCGAAACAAACATGCCGAACATCTTGCTGTTCGAGGCATTGGATAGCCTGTCTATATCGTATTTTATGTACTCGATTAGGTCGTTTATTGTCGTGAACATGCCCGCTCCCAATGGATAGGGTTTTATTCTTTGAAGCATGAACTCATTCTTTTTGCTAACAGTATAAATGTATTCTACATCTATGTCTTCTTTTGAAAACTCAACCTTGCATATAAGTCCATGATTTGTATAGACTCTAGCACCCATTTGACGCAAAAGCATAACTGCGGTGTCTTGATCGATCAAATTATAATCCATTTTATTTTACCTCCCGTTAAACTAAATATTTTTTGGTTAAAGTAAATAAAAAACAAGCAGATATAATGTTGATATTGCAATCGACAATATCATAAGGGGGAATCCCACCTTCATATACCTTGTAAAACCAAGTTTATGTCCTTGTCTTTCTGCAATACCCGCCACAACTACGTTTGCTGAAGCTCCGATTAGGGTTCCATTGCCTCCAAGGCACGCCCCTAGAGAAATGGCCCACCAAAGGGGCGTAATATCTGCAGGACTATTTTCACCGATTGCAATTATCAAAGGTATTAAAGTCGCTACAAAGGGTATGTTATCCAAAAATGATGACATTATCGCCGACCCCCACAACACCACTATAGCAGTCAGTATAAAATGTCCTTCTGTAAAATCGAGTATACCTTCTGCCATAAAATGTATTACCCCAACTTTTTCAAGGCCTCCGACTAAAATGAACAGTCCCGCGAAAAAGAATATAGTGGGCCATTCCACGCTTTTGAATATTTCTTCAACATCCGCCCCGCTTATAAGAAGCAGCAGTACAGCACCTGACATAGCTATTATAGACGAAGGATAATCCAAGAATTTATGCAGAAAAAAACCTACCATAATAAAAATCAGAACTGCTATGCTTTTTTTAAGAAGTGGGTGATCTGCTATGGATTTTTTTTCGTCGAACTTCATGATAATATCCAGCTTGTTTTTATCAAATACCAGTTTATCCTTATAGATATACTTGATTATTGCAAAGGTTATTATAAAAATCACTGATGTAACAGGAAGAAGATTAACTACAAAATCTGAAAAGCCTAGATTTGCTGCGCTACCTATCATTATGTTTGGAGGGTCGCCTATCAGGGTAGACGTTCCACCGATATTGGAGGCGATTATCTCAGGTATTAAAAAAGGTATCGGGTCAAGCCCCAGGGTATTTGTAATAATCAGAGTCATGGGCGCTATCAGCATTACCGTGGTAACATTATCCAATAAGGCAGAGGTAACGGCAGTGATGACTGAAAATACTAATATTATCTTCCAGGGATCTCCTTTAACCTTTTTGGCGGAGTATATTGCTAGAAATTCAAATACTCCTGTAGTTTTTACTATCGCGACTACTATCATCATCCCTATCAATACTCCGATTGTATTGAAATCAATGTAGGCTACTGCATCCTCAGGCGATAGTATTCGCATAAGGATCATAACGCTTGCTCCGACCATTACAGCTACGGTTCGATTGATCTTCTCGGTGATCACTAGACCGAGAACAAATAAAAAGATCAACACAGCAGATAAAACGTTAAAGCTCATATAAGATCATTTCCCTTCTTATTAATAATGTAAGATTCCCATTGAATGATTATAGTCCTCTTGAAACAAAAAAGCTACCCCTAGAGGCAGCTTCAAGCAAAAAAACTTAATCTAATTGTCCTGTATATGTGAGGAAACGATTTTCGTAAAAATCTTTGGCTATGGACTGCTTGTTCTTTACATGAAATACAATCTTCTCGTAATCGTCAAATAGCAGCTCCACTATCCGCCTGTCAACTTCTTTATTATCGCTACAGGTCTTAAATACCGAGTATACGCCATTTTTATCCATTCCCTTGCGGTATGGTCTGTCCTCTGTTATTGCAGTAAAAATGTCGGAAACCGTCATTATTCTGGCTCCTATGCCTATTTCATGACTTTTGCATTTAAACGGATATCCCTCGCCGTTAAGCTTTTCATGATGATATGCAGCCATATCGGCTATTCTCTCCAATCCACCTATAGTGTTTATTACATAGTATGTATAATATGTGTGGCTCTTTATTATTGCGAACTCTTCTTTAGTGAGCTTTCCTTTTTTCTCTAGTATGCTGTTGGGTATCACAAGTTTTCCTATATCGTGAAGATTTGCCGCGATGCTCATCAGCTGTATCTCGAAGTTGGTAAATCCAAAGTTTTCCGACAGCATATGAGCACAAGCTTCGACTCCGGTTGTGTGAGTAGCCGTATATGGAGATTTAAAGTCGATAACGTCTTTGTACATCTGAGAAATATGTTTTATGTTTTCAAGACCAATCATATCATTTCTAAAAGGTCCATTGTGCAAAAGCACATGGTAGAGCCTGGGTGAAACTATATCTAGCCAAAACTCCTCCTTCCTGGCAACCGCCAAGAATAAATCCACCACCTTTTGATGTATGATATGATTGCCAAGATTTTTGACTGCATCTATAATATTTTCATTTTGATGGAGAATATAAACATTTCTGTTGATCAGCCTTTCCACAAGGTCCGATAGATATATTATCTGCGCTCCAAAGGCATCTGTATCCTCAATCGGAAACTTCATATCCTTCCAAGCAGTATGATGGAATCTGACCATTTTTGCTATGTGGTTAAACCAGGGCGTCTGACTCAAAAGCAGTTCCCCTTTAATACAGTGCATGTCCAAATCCCTGAAGTCCGGAATTGTCGTCTTAATATTGTGAAGCTCATTTTTTTCCTCTATGGAAATTGCCCCCACATCGTGCAGCAATGCTGCCGCAAATATGTCCTCTGAAACGGTGCTGTCTACGCCTGCCATCGAAGCTATCTCCATGGCAATAAACGCTGTCCTTTGTTGATGAGATTGTATATTAGGGTTTGCTATATCCGTAATTTCCGAAAGGGATAAGAGCAGATTCCCTGTGTTTACTGAAATGAATCTTTGCATTTGGAGCCCTCCATCTTCTGTATTCCAGTCTATAATTAATTCCGATATATTATATCGGCTATTTATCATATATTTTAAGGTGAATTTATTTTTTTGCAACTATAGATCTAGATGAATTTTTTATATCTATATGGTATAATATTTTGATGACATTGAACAAAGGAAGGTAACAAATGATAACAGTAAACAACATTAGTCTCCGATTTGGAGAACAAAAACTATTTGAAGATGTAAACTTAAAATTCAATCCGGGAAATTGCTATGGGGTAATCGGGGCAAACGGGGCCGGTAAAAGTACTTTTTTAAGGATTTTATCCGGAGAGATTGAACCTAACACTGGTGATGTGAGCATAGCGGCCAACACGAGGCTGTCAGTATTAAAGCAGGACCATTATCAATACGATGAAATGAAAGTCATAGAGACGGTAATCACAGGCAACCCAAGGCTTCACCAGATAATGAGCGAGAAGGATGCCCTATATTTAAAGCCTGACTTCGATGAAGATGACGGAATAAAAGCAGCTGAACTTGAAGGTGAGTTTGCTGATCTAGATGGTTGGGAAGCTGAGTCTGATGCCGCATTTTTACTTCAAGGACTTGGCATCGGTACAGATCTTCACGACAAAACATTAAAAGAACTCGGTGGAAACGAAAAAATCAAGGTTCTCCTTGCACAAGCTCTCTTTGGCAAGCCGGGAGTGTTGATACTGGATGAGCCTACAAACCACTTGGATCTTAAAGCCATAAACTGGCTTGAGGAGTTTTTAATAAACTTTGACGGAACGGTAATCGTAGTATCCCATGATCGTCACTTCCTCAATAAGGTTTGCACCCACATGGCCGACGTGGATTTTGGCAAGATAAAGCTTTTTACCGGAAATTATGATTTCTGGTACGAATCCAGCCAGTTGGCGCTTCAGATGATGCGGGACCAAAACAAGAAAAAGGAAGAAAAGGTCAAGCAACTTCAGGACTTTATCGCAAGGTTCAGCGCCAACGCTTCAAAGTCAAAGCAGGCAACTTCAAGAAAGAAAATCCTTGAAAAAATCACTTTGGACGATATCCAACCTTCAACAAGAAAGTATCCTTTCATATCTTTCAAGCCCGAGAGAGAACCAGGGAACGATATCCTGTTCGTAGAAGGGATAAGCAAGACCATAGACGGGGAAAAAGTTCTTAATGATGTAACCTTCACCGTAACAAGAGATGATAAAATAGCCTTTATGAGCGAAAACGACATAGCACTTACATCTTTGTTCAAGATACTGGCAGGAGAAATGGAGCCTGACGAAGGATCATTTAAATGGGGCGTAACCATCACAAAGGCTTATTTCCCCAAAGATAACGCTTCATATTTTGACGACGTCAACTTAAGCCTCATCGACTGGCTGAGACAATTCTCGGAAGAAAAATCAGAAACATATATTCGGGGTTTCTTGGGCAAGATGTTGTTTTCCGGTGAAGAGGCACTAAAAAAAGTAAGCGTTCTTTCCGGTGGGGAAAAGGTCAGGTGCATGTTATCGAGAATGATGCTGCAAAACGCAAATCTTTTGATGCTCGATCAACCGACCAACCACTTGGACCTTGAATCCATTACAGCTTTGAACAACGGTCTGAAGGATTATAAAAACAACATCCTTATAGCTTCCCACGACCACGAACTGTTGCAGACTGTAGCCAATAGGGTGATTCAAATTACGCCTGAAGGCATAGTAGATAGAAGAACAAGTTTTGATGAGTTTATAGACAGCATGTAAAGACAAGGGATCCTTCATTTGGCGGATCCCTTGTCTTTTTATTCTTTAATCAAATCGTTAATCTTATTTATATCTCTTTTTCTCTCAATCACAGGAGTATTATCCTTTTCATACACATTCGACAGTTCTTCAAATGAGGGCTTGCCTTCTTTCTGATAAAGTATCCCCAAGGCATGTTTTTCAGTTTTCATGGCAGTCATCAGCGCATTTTCCACGTTGGACTTGTCATAACTTTCATCCAGGTAGTAAGTATTGTTTTTATACCAAGAATAATTATTGACCTTATTGAAGCTGACACAGGGATGGAAAATATCCACCAAGGCATATCCCTTATGGTTAATTGCAGCCTTAATGGTATCCTTCACCATTTCCTTGTCCGATGAGAAGACTCTGGCTACGAACATCGCCCCTAAAACTATCGCTGTCGCCAAGGGATTAAATGGTTCATTTACGACTCCCGACACTTGAATAGGGGTTTTAAATTCCTTCTTGCTTGTAGGCGATGCCTGACCTTTTGTCAGGCCGTAAACCATATTGTTGTGTACTATATGGGTTATGTCCGGATTTCTTCTCACGTTGTGGAGAAAGTGATTTCCGCCTTCGCCGTACATGTCGCCGTCGCCGCCTTCGGCAATTACGGTCAGCCTGGGATTTGCCGCTTTAACCGCAACGGCCACCGGAAGCCCTCTACCATGTAGCCCATTGAAATAATTCGCGTTTACATACTGAGGCATTTTCGCAGCTTGCCCTATGCCTGAGGACATCACCACTTTTGTCGGGTCTATCTTCAGCTCCTGCAGAGCTTCTATCAAGCATTCCCTGATGGGAAAGTTTCCACACCCGGGACACCAGGCTATGTCCAGATTACCATCCATTTCAAAGTTTTTCATTTGAGCACCTCCTCGATACGGCTTTCGATTTCTTCAATGGAAAACGGCTGACCGTTGTATTTTAGTATTTTGTGATCTGCATTTATGTCAAGCTCCAATTTAAGGAGGTTGGCAAGCTGTCCTGAAGCATTGTTTTCAATCGCAATTACTTTATCAGCTCTGTCAAAATACTCTTTGATTGAAGGATCTATAGGATACAGCTGCTTTATTGACAAAAACGCCATGTCCTCATATGCCCCGCTTTCGACATATTCCTTTATAACTCCGAATGTGGATCCCCATCCTACAATCAAGGTTTTATACTCATCTGGTCCTATGAATGCCGGTTCCATGTAATCTTTTAGTATCAGCTCTTTTTTTGAAAGTCTCTTTTCGTGCATTGCCACTCTGACTTCAAAATCTTCGGTAATATACCCGGATTCGTCGTGCTCATCGCTATCCACCTTCACCATTCCTTTTCCATGGGCAGGAATCCCACGAGGAGACAAAGGACCTTTTGAAAGGTCATATCGCTTGTAATCCTGTTTTGTTTCCTCCACAAAAGAATCTAGGTATTTTCCCTCCATTTCAAACCTTTTCATCTGACCGAAGGATTCGAGATAAAACTGATCGGTGAGTATGACGGCAGGAACTTGATACTTATCAGCCAGATAAAACGCCCTCTGCCCGATTACGACTCCGTCCTCGAGGGTTCCCGGAGCCAATACCACCTTGGGGTATTCTCCGTGACCTGCATGCACTGCTTGAAATAAATCTGCTTGTTCTGTTCTCGTAGGAAGACCCGTAGCCGGTCCCGGCCTTTGGGCTATATGAACAACGCAAGGGGTCTCAGTTATTCCAGAGAGGCTCATTGCCTCTTCCATAAGAGAAAACCCTCCCCCTGATGTCGTCGCTATCGCTCTGGCTCCTGCATACCATGCCCCAATTACCATGTTCAGTGCCGCTATTTCATCCTCAGCCTGCTCAACGAAAACGTCAAATTCCACACCTTTGTTAGCTAGATACTCCAGCAGCGCCGTCGAGGGTGACATTGGGTAAGCACTGACAAAATTACACCCTCCACCAAGGCAGCCTATGCCTACAGCCTGGGTGCCATTAAGCACCTTATAGCTTTTTTTAAGATCCCCTGCAGGTGCAATTTTTCCCTCGATGGAAAAATCAATCCCATTTTCAAAACCAATATTAAAAGCGCTATGGTTTTGCTTGATCACTTTTTCCCCTTTGTCTTCAAACTTGTCCGTTATTAATTTCAGGCATTCTTCTTTTTTAAGATCCATCATTCCTGCGGCAAACCCAAATAAAACCGTATTTAAAAACAGCTTGCCGCCAGCTTCTTTAGCCATCTCTTCGAAAGGGTAAGCTCTATATTTGAGATCTGATTTTTCCAGTCCGTCTTTATCGCTGTATTCCTTTTCACCCACTACCACTGTATGCTTGCCAGTACGCTTTGAAAGCCTAGCAAAAGAGTGATCATTAAGCAAGAACATGATGTCGATCTCGTCTTTATACGCGCTGACAGGAGCATCCGATACCCTGATTTCAACTGTATTGTTTCCACCTCTAACCCTGCTCATCACATCACTACATGAAAATACATAGTGGGATGATGAAACCGCATTTACCAAAAAGTCTTCAATGGTTTGAAGCCCTTGGCCTGCTTCCCCTGAAAAAACCAACGTTATTGACTGTTTCATATGACGCCTCCTCATGTGACTAGTTTATTACCACTACGTTAGTAATTATATCCCTATCTTAAACGAATCAATCACATAATTCAGCTTTGACTCTAAAAGTAAATTAAAGAAGAATAATTATAACAAAGGATAGCAGGAAAATCGCACCTGCAGGAGGGTCTATGTGTGAATCGCAAAAGCTATTAAAGGTATTACCGATAAAATCGCCCAATAATGCTGACAATACTCCAAATATAGCTCCAATCAATATAGACCCGCTTGCCAGCGCTGCGCTGGCAGATACCAGTGTTATGTGATGAGTCCCTGGGACCGGATGTCCCATCTGTGTAAAAATAAGCGTGGTGGCACTTACTAAGAACCCTAAAACCACCAACCCTGTAGTTACAGCATAGTAAGCAGATATGAGACCTGCTCCCAATCCCATGGTTATCAAAAAAACACCGGATTCTTTTGTAGGAACAAATACCCTGTTTCCATCAGTACATTTTCTTCCAAACAAGCCTGTCTTTCCAAATAAAATACGCGCAATCATTCCTGATGTAAATACTGTCATTGCAATGGTATCTGTAGGCATTTCCAATACAGAGCCATAAATATGATTTATTATAAAACCAAGACTTCCAAACATTCCTCCGACTATCAATGTCATAGGATCATTTAGTTTTGCCATTGGCAAGAGTATATTACCCCCAGACTCTATTTTGTTTTTATTGTGGGCGTATGCGGTAGCAGCTACACCCCCAGCAAATGCTATGTGGGGACCAAAAAAAGATCCAAACGCAACGTTGCCAACTAAATCTGCCGCACCAGCTCCGGCTGTCATCCCAGCCAGCCCAATTATTCCTACCATTATGAATGCAGGCAATGCTCCTATCAAAGCACCGAACAATCCACCACCAAAAGCGCTAGCAATTAATATAATAAAATCCATCTCGTTTACCTCCTGTTATCTTTTATACACAAAAAAAGAGAACCGCTTTTCGCGACTCTCTCATCTCGTGTCATGAATTTTTTTCAATTTATTATTCAGTTATCGGCTTGATTCAATCTTCCTTTTCCCATTCCATTGCTCTTTTTACAGCCTTTATCCAACCACGGTAGAGCTTTTCTCTCTTTTCTTCCTCCATGCAGTTTGTAAAATCACGATCGAGTTTCCATTTCTTCATAATTTCATTTTGATCTTTCCAAAAGCCAACGGCAAGCCCTGCAAGGTAGGCAGCGCCTAGTGCGGTCGTTTCCAATATCTTAGGTCTTTTTACTGGAACACAGAGCATATCAGCTTGAAACGACATCAAGAAGTTATTGGCAGAAGCTCCTCCATCGACTTTTAAAGCTTTTAGCTTTATATTAGAATCTTCTTCCATAGCCATTAATACGTCCTTGCTTTGATATGCTATCGATTCCAATGTAGCCCTTACTAGATGCTCCCTTTTGACACCTCTTGTAAGTCCCATAATCGATCCCCGTGCATACATGTCCCAATATGGGGCTCCAAGTCCGGTAAAGGCAGGCACCACATAGACACCATTGGTGTCCTCAACTAAATTTGCATAGTATTCCGATTGTGCCGAGTCATACACTATCCTAAGCTCGTCTCTTAACCACTGTATCGCGGCCCCTGCTATAAATATGCTTCCCTCCAGCGCGTAGGTGATCTTACCGTCTATTCCCCAAGCAATTGTCGTAAGAAGTCCGTTTAACGACTCCACAGGTTTATCACCGGTGTTCATCAGCATGAAGCATCCCGTGCCATAAGTGTTTTTAGCCATCCCCGGTTCAAAACATGCTTGTCCAAATAATGCCGCCTGTTGATCACCTGCGTCTCCTGCTATTGGGATTTGAGCACCTCCGAAAGTGTTTGGATCTGTATGTCCGTATACTTCACTTGACGGTCTGACCTGTGGCAACATGGATTTTGGTATTTCCAGTTCCTCAAGTATTTCTTCGTCCCAATCCAACGTTTTTATATTATATAGCATTGTCCTTGAGGCATTCGAGTAATCTGTCACATGAACCTTTCCTTTTGTCAGATTCCAGATAAGCCAACTGTCAACTGTTCCAAAAAGCAATTCTCCATTTTCAGCTCTTTCTCTAGCTCCTTCCACATTGTCGAGTATCCATTTCACTTTGGTTCCTGAAAAGTATGCGTCAATAACAAGACCGGTTTTCTCTCTAATTTTAGCTTCCCAGCCTTTTCCCTTTAATTCATCACATATATCTGCCGTTCTTCTGCACTGCCACACTATGGCGTTGTACACAGGTTTGCCTGTCGTACGATCCCATACTATAGTCGTTTCACGCTGATTGGTGATGCCTATAGCTGCCACTTCAGCAGGACTTATGCCCGTTTTATCAAGAACTTGTCTTGCCACTCCGCTTTGGCTACCCCAGATTTCCATAGCATCGTGCTCGACCCAACCTGCCTTCGGATAAAACTGTGTAAACTCACTTTGTGCCGTGCCGACTATTGCCCCATCTTTGTTAAATAGTATCGCTCTTGAACTTGTAGTCCCCTGATCAAGTGATAAAATGTAATTCTTCATACATACTCCCCCTGTTTTTAAATTTTATCTTTGGAAACCGTGAATAAATACAAAAAAAGAGACACCGCAATTCGCGACTCTCTCATCTCGTGTCATGAAATATAAAATAAAATTTATTCTCTTGCTTGTCATGATACAATAAAAAGAAACCATTGTCAATCGTTTTCATTTTGTTATTTGAAAATTCAAATCATTTTCCCTTGACTTTCCATAAATTTTCTCTTGTAGTGGATATGGCCATTCCGCCATGATTCAAAATATCTATGACTTCTTCTTCTGTTTCGATCAATCCACCTGCAATTATTGGAGTATTCGGAACCTCATTTTGTATTTTTTTTATGACTTTGGGTATAACGCCAGGCATAATTTCAATGGCATCAGGTTTCATTCTTTTTATGCTTTTCACATTATTTTCTATTGATAAAGAGTCTATCACAAAAAGCCTTTGAATCACAGCAATTCCCAAGTCTACAGCTTCTTTCACTAAATTCCCCTTAGTAGTTATGATTCCACAATTTCTGCCATGATTTTTTGAAATATACTTTATGCTCATAGGATTTGTAGCAAGACCTGTCACCATGTCTATGTGCACGAATGGAATCTTTCCACTTTTTAGAATCCTCTCTATTATTTCATCGAGATTTAATATATCAGCATAAAGCACAAACACTATTTTATTGTCTGAAGCCAATGCTCTGCTTAGCCCTTGTTCGTCCTTTACAGCCGCTATTATAGGATTTGTCTTTAATATCTCCCATAGCTTTCTTTTTGTTATCATATCCAACCCTCCAGTAGACTTATTATAACATCCTATTTAATTCAGTCAAGTCAACCTTTTTAAATAAGTTCTATATAAAAGAGGACTATGTCTTCAAAATCCCCGGATTTCATCTTAAAACCATTCGGTACGGATCCTAGCCTTATAAATCCCAGCTTTTCATAAAGTTTAATTGCCGGCACATTCGTTGCGACCACCGCATTGAACTGCATTATTTTAAATCCCTTTTCTTTTGCCGTCACCAGGGAGTGAATGACCAATTTTTCCCCGATTCCAAGCCCTTTAGCTTCATCGTTGACTGCGTACGATGCATTTGCAATATGTCCGCACCGACCTACATTATTCGGATGCAGTATATAAATCCCAATAACTTTTTCTAATGATTTTGCCACTCCTGAGAATATCTGTTCTTTGAAGAACAATCTTGCTTCTTCCAAATTCATCAGGTCGGTCTGAGGGAATGCTTCACCTTTTTCAACAACCGCATTCCATAATTTCATCATTCCTTCGATATCTTCATCTTTATATTCTTTTATTAAACAATCCACAATGATTCCTCCCAATATCAAATTCTACAGGCTTATTATACCAACCATAAATTAATTACGTAAATATCATTTTAAGATTTATAGGCAAACTTCAATTACTTGTTGTAAACATCTCTTTTTTTTAATATACTTAAAACATGACTTGAACGAGGAGATGCCTTATGGAAAACGATAGAAAAATTGCAGTTTTAATAGATGCTGACAACGTCTCTGACAAATACATAAAGTTTATTTTTGACGAAATCTCAAACCACGGAACACCTACGATCAAAAGGATTTACGGTGACTGGACTAAGCCACAGCTCTCGTCTTGGAAGACTGTGCTATTAAGCTATTCAATAACGCCAATCCAGCAGTACAGCTATACATCCGGTAAAAATGCTACTGATGCGGCACTGATAATCGATGCCATGGACATTTTGTATTCACGAAACGTTGACGGATTTTGTATAGTTTCCAGCGATAGTGACTTTACCAGGCTCGCCGCTCGACTTAGGGAGGCAGGTCTGTATGTTTTGGGCATGGGCGAAAAGAAAACACCTATTGCATTTATATCAGCTTGCGAAAAATTTAAATACCTTGAGGTTTTAGCTTCGACTGCTTCTGAGGATTACGAGGACTCTGCTGAAAAGGACGATAAGCAAGATCATCAGAAAAACGAAACAGGAAACAGAAACGATTTGATAGAAGCCCTAAAAATCATTATCCGGGAGAGCAGCGACGAAGACGGTTGGGCTTATCTTGGGGAAGTTGGAAAAAGATTAAATATTCGTTACCCGGACTTTGATACGCGAAACTATGGGCATACCAAGCTCACGCCCTTGATAAAATCTTTGAGGCAGTTTGACATTCAATCCAGAAAATCAAACCACCCTCATATAAACCATTATTTTGTCAGAAAAAAATCCAAAAACAAGGCTCAATAAAAAACGTCGGGACAGGTTACTGTCTTCGACGTTTTTCCACATGTGGAGTCAGAGCTGTTTCGTTCAATAAAAACATGCTATAGCGAATCAGCACAAAAATTACCATTATAGATGCCCATGCCACCATCAAGATGTTAATAGGCTCCAAAAACACCACTGAATATCCTGTGGTTCTTAAGAAACCCGTCATGGAGCTACATGCCATAGCGCTTATTACAAATGGAAAAGTAAACGCAGAGTAGCTTGGATAAAATGCCCCCTTTAAAAGCTTTGGCATCTTGCTTAATCCGAACAAGGTCATTGCAAAAGCCCAAACACCTATGATTAGAACCACATTGACGCTCTTATCTTGAAAAACGCTTAAGTACCCAGCTAATAACAAGCTCGCAGGAGCGGCGTATATCACCACCACCGGTTTTATTTGATCAGGCAAATCTCTGTGCCTGAGGATTCTGTAGGTTACTATGGGAAACCATGCTATATAAGCTGCCAGTGCATACCAAAAAATCACTTTGCCCAATGAGTTCATCCCGTATGCCGGTGCTGTAACGCTGCCCACTGCTATTCCGACATAGAGCACAAAGTAGCTTGGAAACACTTTCTTGATATCAAAGCTTAACACATGCTTTTTTGTAAAGCCCAGAATTATCACCGCGTTCAATGCTAATGCAGCCACCCACATCCAATAAGCTGCAATTTGTGCTACAGGTATAATGTAGGTGCTTAGGACCATCACTCCCATCGGAATTGTCGCCAAAATACAACCTATGACCGGATTTGAGAACCCTTCCATGTAAGACCGTGGCATCATTGCCAGCTTTAGGACCAAAGCTATGAGTATGATTGACGATATGCTTCCAAATGCATACCTCAAGCCTTGGCTGTAAGCTCCCAAGAGATTCCCCATAGATGCCAAGGCAAGCATCAATCCAGCTATAGGAATTGGTATTTTATTTATTATATTTTTCATTTTCAAACCGTTACTTCATCGATATTGATATAATCGAGCTCTCTTGCTATTATCCTGGATAGATTTTCTGCAATTTCTCCTGTCAACGAAACACATTGTCCCTTGTGCTCTCCTGAGGCCATATCCATCCCCTTTGTCAGCACGCTGCAACAGAGAACTTTGTGTTTGTCTTTGAAGCCTTGCTGGAGCTCATCTGCCAGCTCCAAAGTCTTTATGCTCCTGGGATCTTGGGGGGAAGATCCACTTGTCCTTCCGAAAAAGTAGCCTAGCATAAGTATCCCACCAGAAACCGCTCCGCATACACATTTAGACTTACCTATCCCTACAGGAAACCCTGAAGCCATAGCTATCATTTCGTCAGGCATATCCAGCTTAAAATTATCCTTAATTGAGGCCACAATCGCCTCAGAACAGTAGTATTTTCCTTCTCTAAACAATCCCTCTGCATCGGACCTTACTTTCTTAACGCTTATCTCTTTTGTCATTTTATTCTCCGTTTCTTAATCAGTCTTTCTCACTTCAATATTATACACCAAAAAATCATCTTATTTCCACTGGTCTAAATTTTTTTTCGCTTTTTTCTTCCTTAACGATTCAATAAGCTCCAGCCCGATCGCTGCAAAAAAACCTATGAACATTACAAACATATAGCTGATGATGCTGACCAAGTCGCTCCAACCCTCTGCAGTTCTATTTATTACAATAATCAGCATATAAGCAATTCCGATTATGTTTGACACTAGCATAACTAAGAAATATCTTTTAAAACCAAGATATCCTCCAGCAGCAGCTGCAAAAGATACTATTAGAGCCAGCTTAGAAAATCCCAAGATATTTTCAATCCCTATATCCAACTGAAGAATCAGACTGACTGAAACCATGGCAAGAACAACCAAAATAAAAATGGCTACCATTATTAAAAACCACTTGTTGGAATGCTTATCAGGAAGTTTCACGGTCATTACCCTCTTTCCCGGCTAGAAGCCATAACTGTTTATATAAAACATACCATCTTTGAACAGCATTTTCTAATCTATAATAATGCAAAATATAAAATACGCATAATACTGTCAATATGAGAAACAACACCCCCGCCAATATAAACTCGGTGGTCAACAATATCCAACACGAAAATAATATCGATACTGCAATTAAGATGGTGACCAACAGATGTACCAGCCTTTCGTGTTGTAGCCATTGTATTTGCCTTTCATGATATTTAAGTATACTAAAATATGACCCTGTAGGATTCTTAATTTGATCTTCAACCCATTTTTCGTGATCTTGTATTTCTTTGAACATAACCCCCACCTCTATGTCTCGCCTCTCTAATAAGTATATACCCATTATTCTACTGCAACAGCGGTTCTGTAAGCTGTTTCCACCAACATATTTCCTCCCTGGTACGGCGTTTCCTCCTCTAAGCCCATTTCTGATATTGCTTCTCCAAAAACATCTTTAGTTCTGAATCATTTTTTCTTTTTTGCTTCTCAATCAAAGTTTTTCTAAGTTAATTTTATCATCAAATTATTTTAGCGTATACAAAAACAAAAATAGAAGATTGTATTTCCGTTTTCGATTTGATGCTATAATATCCTTAGAAGCAAAACCTCGGAGGTAGCCATGGAAATTTTACCGCTAATATTTATCTTAATCATTTTCTCAATCGGTGTGTTGGGCACCCTTCTACCTGTTTTACCAGGCCCCGCCTTGGTATTCTTTGGCATGGTACTTTACGGCATATTAACTGAATTTGCATCACTTGATTTTGATTTTTATATATTGCAGCTAGTCGCCTTGATAATGGCATCCCTGATAGATAATGTTGCTTCAGCAGCAGGTGCAAAGATTTTAGGAGGCAGCAGACAGGCTGTCATTGGGGCGCTGGCAGGCACCTTTATAGGCTTGGCGACCTTGGGCCCCATTGGCATTGCAGTGGGTCCGTTTATTGGTGCAGTATTTGTGGAAATCTTAAGAGGAAAAAAGCTTTTTGTCGCTGTAAAAATAGGCATAGGCAGTTTAATAGGATTATTGGGCGGCGTTGTATTGAAACTTATAATCGTTTTTGTTATGATTGCGAACTTCTTTGTGGCTATATTTTGAGGCAACTTCAAGTATACCTGAAGTTGCCTCACTAGGATTATTAATCAAATAGGTTTCCAGGCCAAACCCACATAATGGGTGTTTATATTTCCCCCAGTAGTCTTTATCACTACCTTCTCTAGCTTCTCTGATTGCAGATCGTATCTATTAGCGATTTTTTCAATTTCAGCTTCCAGTTCCTTCTCAATCTCACTTAGCTTTGCTTCTACAGATGCTAAAGTTTCCCTTGCCTGGTCTACTCCCTCGCTTTTAAGCGCCCGTCCTGTACTTTTGACTGCAGTGCCCACCTTGGATATTGATGTTGCCGTCAGTGCTTTTTTGCCGAACAGCGATCCCAACAAAGCCGTTCCGGCGGAAACAGCTGCTTCCATTTTCCTCTGGTTAGCCATGGCATTTTGTTTTTCTAATGTCTGCCTTGCCCTTCTTTGTCTGTCGGCGAGCACATCGATCTTGGCTTGGTATTTCTTTTTTAAATCTTCTACAGCCTTATCCCTAGCTTCATGCATTAAATGCTGCAGCCTAATTTTAAAATCTCTTTCATCTTCCTCAGGGTTTGAAATCACTTTCAAAGTCGGACTATACAGCAGTTCAAACTGGCATTCATTCCTTAAAAATTGTTCCAGCATCTGTTTCCACTTGCCGTAGATTTTTGAATCCGCTGCCAGTGCAGGCAACCCCATGTACGAGCTATCCTCAATCGGTTGTTTCATTAAATCATTCAGTTCATATTTCAAATCCTCAGAGTTTCGCCATTCCATAGCTATAGGACCTTCGCTGATCTCAGACAACAGCGAGAATCTCCTCGAAATATTTATGTTGTATTTGGCACTAACATAATTCACATCTGCGACTCCCAGAACAAATGGTTTGTACACGGTTTTTTCACCAGCTATGTTCTCATCTGGAATATAAAGTTGCTCTATTCCCGGAGGAAGAACAGGCTTTGAAAGATTCGGTGACTGTTTTATCTCTTCCACTTTATTTTCATTTATCCTTTGAGCTTGATATTGGTCATTTAAAACTGATTTTTCACCTGTTAGAAGCTTAAGCTGCTTTCTTGTCATTGGTCCTGCCAAATAAGACAGTACCCATCTGGTAGTAAATACTGTAGGCTCATCCCTGTGTACGCTATGGAGATAAAATACCCGCTGTCCTAGTCCTGACAAGATCCTTTCAGTTTTTTTCCTTTCAAAATTCCCACCGGCGGCTGCGCCTTCAAGCCCATCCATGACCCTTGCCTTGTCTCTTTCTGTCTGAAGCCTGCCGATAAACCACGTTCCCGCATTTGATAGTGCCTTATAATCCAAATCAACAGGATTCTGCGTGGAAAGTACCAAGCCTAATCCAAAAGCCCTAGCCTGTTTTAGCAAAGTTAAAAGTGGTGCTTTTGACGGAGGATTTGCCGTCGGAGGCAAATACCCAAAAACCTCGTCCATGTAGAGTATGGCCCTTAAACTACTTGTACCCGGTTGACTTCTTGTCCAAGACAAAATTTCGTTTAACAGCATGGTTACAAAAAACATCCTTTCTTTATCCTGCAAATGGGCTATTGAAAAAACAGAAATCTTAGGTTTTCCCATTTCATCATACATAAACTTGTCTGCATCGAGCACCTCCCCCTCCATCCAGGCTTTGAAAGACGGTGATGCCATTAGGTTGTTGATTTTCATCGAAAAATCGAACCTTTCTTTCCCCGGATAAAAGTTTTCGATATCGATGACGCCTACCTTCTGAATTGGAGGCTCTTGAATGAATGTTATTAGATCTTCCATTCTCAAGTCACGATTTAAGCTCCACTGGTTTTCAATGATATTTGACAGCAATATATATTCTTTGCTGCTTAGCGGATCAGATTCCATACCTAGGAGCGCCAAAAGACTGGTAACTGTGGTATGAATTTTTTCCCTATACGCGTCACTATCCTCTTTAACATTAAGGTTGGGACACTTTAACGAACTCAGCACCGATACGCTTTTCCCCGCAGAGCTTCCAGGAGTATATACTTCAACTTCTGCTGATTGTTTTAGCATTTTTATTCTTTCTTCATCTTGGTTCCATTCGGATAAACCCTTTTTCCACATATCAGCCTGATATACTGAGTATTCCGCTACGCTCATTCCCTTGTTTTCAGCTTCGGCTTCATTAATCCAAGGAGTAAAATCTTCCGGCTTAAGGTCAGGAAAAGTCAGTGCCATATTTCCTAAATCGCCTTTTGGGTCGATAGCAATCACCGGTATGTTGTCTATCGCAGCTTCTTCTAAAAGGCCTATGCCCAGTCCGGTCTTTCCGCTTCCAGTCATTCCTATTATGACAGCGTGAGTAGTAAGGTCTTTTGATTTATATAATACAAGCTCATCTGATATGCTGGCGTTTTCGACATCATATTCCTTGCCAATATAAAATACGCCCATTTTTTCATAGTCCTGCATGGTGCTTCCCCCTTTATTTGATTGACTTCACCTTTTAATTCTTATAGGTTAATTATATCCATTTAAAGAACAAATCAACATAAGAAAATCCACTGACCATAAATTCAATGTCGCCAGTGGATTTCAATTGTTTTTTATCTAATTTCTCACTCCATAAACCTCTGTCTTCACATCTAGCATTTTTCACAGCTTCGATAAAAATATCGGCATATTTTACATCCAGATGGTACGCAACTGCATGAGCGCAACTTATTCTGACGGCTCCCACTTGCATCTGACTGGAGAGACTATCGCATTTTCTTTTTTAAGCTCCTTGAAAGCCTTGTCGATTTCTTTTCTGTCCAAGCCAGTAAGCTTTTCTACTTCCCCTGCGCTTACTGGCTTACCTACTTCCTTCATAGCCTTTATAACATCTTCTTTAACGCTCATATTTTTTCACTCCCATTAATTTTATTTGAAGTCTAGTTATACCCTGAAAATTAAGATTTTAAACTACGTTATTTCACAACATCTCACTCTATTCCATAGAATGCGCTCTATTAATCAATACATTCATTTTTCTATTAAGTTTAGATACGGGAAGTCCTACGATGTTATTATAATCTCCTTTTATCCACTTGACCCATAATCCCGCTTCTTCTTGGATGCCATATCCTCCGGCTTTGTCCATTGCTTTGCCGGATTTTATGTAATTATTCACTTCGACCTCCATCTGTTCATTCCACTTATAGAACCTGACTTTGGATACAGACACGAAACTATCTTCACTGAAGCCGTATTTCAAACAAACACCTGTGATGACGATGTGAGTTTTTCCTGCTAGGCTCCTGATCATATCAAATGCATCATCATTGCTACTTGGTTTCCCCAATATTTTGCCGTCTGATACGACAACCGTATCTGCCCCTATGACGAGGGCATCCCTAAAGTTTTTGTGGACTGCCTCAGCTTTTGAATCCGCCAGCTCTAGCACGAGATTCTTTACATCCATCGCAAATCCTTTTTTACTTGTTTTCATAATTTTTTCTGCTATTCTCTTTTCATCTACTTGCGCAGGAATTACGTCAAATTCGTTTACAAACAACTTAAGCAGCTCTTGTCTCCTAGGCGACTTGCTCGCCAATATTATTTTAGGGTTCAAAGCTTTCCCTCCTTCTATCTAGCATCTTCTCGTTTGAGTCTGTTAAGCCTTAGCTTTATCAAGACTAATAATACAATAGCCGACATGGACAAAACCAGGAAATGATTTGTCTCAAGTGCCTGAGAACTGAGCAAATTCATCCCGTGGGTCGCCGGAAGCAGGTATCCTGCATATTCTAGAATCTTTGGCAACATGTCCGCTGGAAACATTATTCCCGACAACATCATAGAAGGCAAAAATATTAATTGCGCGTACATCGTAAGCTTTGATGAGTTTTTAGCATATAAGCCAAGCAGTATTCCTAAAAGCAAAGTTGCTGTCAAGAAAACGCTAAACCCGGTAATGAACAACCAGATATTCTCAGGCACTACAGACTTGAACGCTAGCGGGGATACAAAATATATTATGCAGCTAACTACCGAAAGATTCAAAAAACCTGATATAAAGCTCGATGCCACAATGGCATCCATTGGAATACCCGCTGATTTAAATGATTTTCGCAAATCATTTTGAGAATATTCCATTATCGATCCGGGTATCCCTATCAATGACCCCATCGTAACCGAAAAGATAACCATGCTTGGAATCAAAGTAGTTCTCGATTCGGGCATTATCGATGTGAAAACTGCTCCCATGACACCGAAAAATAAAAGCGGCACCAGATAATTCGTTATAAGTATGTCCATGCTTTTAAGATCGAGCTTTGTCTTCAGATACAGCGTATATAAAAATGCTTTCATCTCACTTATCCTCCCTTGCGATTTCAATAAACCGTTCTTCCAGAGTGGGTTTATCGATTATGACATCCAACAGTTCAAGATTGTTTTCTTTTAGGTAGCTCACTATCTCGCTTAAACCCTCTAGCAAATCCGCTGTGGCAAATCTGTAATAACCTTCTTTTAAGTCTTTTAAATCTATGTTCTTTAACAGCTTGGCTTCAATCTTGCCGGATGGCTTTATTTTAATTAGCGTATCCCGTCTTACCTCCAAGATTATTTCATTTGGTGTTCCAATCTTTTTTATTTTCCCTTCCACTATTATACCCACTCTGTCGCACAATGCTTCAACCTCAGCCATGTCGTGAGAAGCCAACAAAATGGTAGCGCCTTTTTCCTTAAGCTCTCTAATCTCTTGATGCAAAGCTACCCTCGCCTCTACATCTAAACCGGCCGTAGGTTCATCTAAAAAAATAATCTTTGGTTCGCATGCCAAGGCTAAAGCCAGGTGAAGCCTTCTTTTTTGTCCAGTGGACATGGCCCGATACTGCTTATTTCCCATTTCTTTCAGCCCGAAAGTCTCTAACAGATCATACCTAGGATTTATTTTGTTCCAGACACAAAATAGCTCCATAGATTCCTTGACTGTGATATTGGAAGGCAATGATGAAGATTGGAGCTGTATCCCTATGATTTTTTTCTTTGCAGCTTCATCGGGGTTCAAGCCCATAATCGATATGCTTCCTGAATTAAATCCCCGTAGTCCTTCCATGCATTCCATGGCAGTCGTTTTTCCGGCGCCATTTGGTCCCAGTAACCCGAATATCTCATTTTCACGAACTTCAAAGCTGATTTTTTTTAGCACCTGATTTTTTCCGTAGTTCTTAGTGAGATCTTCAACTTTTATCACCTTCTTTATCCTCCTTTACCGTTGGAAAAACCAATATATTTTTTTCAAAGCAGTAAGTCAACACTTCACTGATGTAGTCTTCAGCTTCCTTATAGGTATTCATGAATTCCGAATTCTCAAAGCTGCCCTCATCAGTCATTTGTGTCATCTGCTGCAGCATTTTAATGTCCCCACCAGTAAACTCCATTATTTTACCCCACCATCTTTCTGCAAAGTCAATTGATTTCCGGTCGTAGTAGCTGGTATTTTCCCTTTTTAGCACTGTTGCTTCTTCACATAAACTTTGCATGTAGCGCATATATTTCTTGCCCTCGTCGTCTCTAAACCTGTCTTTGATCTTGCTGTATGTTTCCTTATCAAAATGTTTTACCACCCAAAAATTTTCGTCTTCATTTCTTAGCAGTGAGAGAATCTCTACAAGCATCTCCCAATCCAGGTCCTTTACGAACATCATTTCATGTCTAAATTTCTTGATAATCTCGCATCTGGCATTTAGCTTTTTTATTTCATTTTCAATTCTAGTTTCCTGTTGCTTCAGATACTCGTCGATTTCTTCAACTCCATTCGAAGGAATCACTCTTTCCTTTATTTCTTTTAGGGTAAATCCAAGTTCCTTAAGGCTTACTATTTGATGAAGAGTCATGTAATCCTTAAAGGAATACAGCCTCCTTCCACCTTCAGAAATTTCACTTGGTGTCAGCAGCCCGATTTTGTCATAGTACTGTACAGTTCTTACTGATACATTCATTTTTTTTGCTATTTCACCTGTCGTCATAAGATTATTTTTTCTCATATGATTCACCTCACCTACATGATACTACGTTACGCAACGTAACAAGCAACGCTTTTTTAAAAAATATGTACAATTTCAAAAATAGTTATTATAATACGATATACAGAGAAAAATTTTACGAGAAAGAAGGATATACATGGACTATCTATTATTGGCTTTTGGTTTGGGACTTCTAGTAAAAGGAGCCGATTTTTTTGTGGAAGGCTCTTCGAGTATCGCAAAGCTCTTAAAGATTCCACCTATATTGATAGGTCTTACAATAGTTGCATTCGGAACAAGCTCTCCGGAGGCTGCTGTGAGCATTTCAGCCGCAATAAAAGGAAACGGCAGCATCGCCCTCGGCAATGTAATCGGAAGCAACATTTTCAACGCCTCTTTGATTGTTGGCGTGACTGCCATCATTTATCCCCTAAAAGTACAACGACAGACAATTAAAAAAGAGATACCTTTGGCTCTCCTCGCAAGTATCATGCTATTTGTAGTTATATCAGATGTTTTTCTTCAAGGATTTAATGAAAATACTCTTACCAGATCAGACGGACTTGTGCTTCTTGGCTTCTTCTCGATTTTTTTATACTATGTATACGAATTAGCGGCTCATAGCAGGGAGAAAAACAGCGAAAGTGACGCGACCTCTCACTTAAACACGCCAAAAAGCATTGCTTACACTGTCGGAGGATTGATAGGCATTATCTTTGGAGGCAATTTTGTAGTCAACAGCAGCATAAATATAGCTCTATCTCTTGGGATGAGCCAAACATTGGTTGGCCTAACCATAGTTGCCGTAGGAACGTCCCTTCCCGAGCTTATAACTTCCATTACAGCTGCCAGAAAAAAAGAAAGCGAGATAGCCCTTGGAAATATCGTAGGCAGCAACATATTCAATATACTTTTTATACTTGGCGCATCTTCGGTTATTTCTCCATTAGATGTTGATCCTAAGGTTTTTTTCGATGCTTTTGCAGCTATTTTAATAACTTTTGTATTATTGATTTTTTCATCAAGCCATAAGAAAATCTCAAAGAAAGAAGGAGCCTTTCTTCTTTTAATATATATCGGATATACCGTTTATATCGTTTTGAGAAACTGATTTACTATACATGTCAGAAATATCCATCTTGATTGCAACACAAAAATGTGTTACAATTGTATTACAACAAAGAGGGAGAGATATTTATGTTAAGTGTTCGATTAAGCAAAGATGAAGAAAATCTCATAAAAAAATTCGCTAAATTCAACAACATGTCCTTATCAGAATTTGTTAGATCTACATTGTTAGATTCCATTGAAGATCAGTATGATTTAGAAATTTTTGAAAAAGCTTGGAATGAAATGGAGTGTACTTATACCCTAGAGGAAACAAAGAAAGAGTTAGGCTTATAAAAATGCATTATAAGGTTGTGATTTCAGACAAATCCTTAAAACAATTAAAAAAACTTGATTCTGCCGTACAGCGCTTGATAATTAATTTCATAGAAAAAAATTTAGAAGGATCTATAGATCCTAGATTGTTGGCAAAGGGTTTAAAAGGAAATCTCAAAAGTATTTGGCGCTATAGAGTCGGAAATTATAGATTGTTAGCTAAAATCGAAGACGAAAAGTTGATTATCGTATTTGTAGATATAGGACATAGAAAAAATATTTATAACATAAATAAGTTTTGATTTGAGGTAAACAATGCGAATTTTAATAGACGGGGACGGATGTCCCGTAATTGACGAAACAATTAAAATATCTAGTTCATATAACTTTGAGTGCCTGATCTTGTGCGACACCTCCCATGTTTTTGAACGGGCTGGAGCCAAGACCCTCACATTTTCAAAAGGAGCAGACAGCGTGGATTTTGCTCTTGTAAACCTGTTGGAAAAAAATGATATAGTCGTGACCCAAGATTATGGTCTTGCTGCGATGTGCCTAGCGAGAAATGCTCTTCCCATAAACCAAGACGGAATGGAGTATACATCTGATAACATCGATTCGCTCCTGCTTGCAAGGCATACGGCAAAAAAAATCAGAAACTCAGGGAAACGGCTTAAAGGGCCTAAGAAAAGAACCAAGGAACAAAATAAGGTTTTTGAGGACAGGTTGAAAAATCTAATAAAAAAAAACTCCCAAGATTCCTGACAGGAAAATAAGTCCTATTGGGTGGATTTTAAACTTCTTCAAAACAATCAATGAACTTGCTATGATTCCTAAGCTGATTACATCTATGTAAGCCAAAGGTGTTTTCATTATCTCTTTGAATCCGGCAGAAAAGAAGCTTTCTCTTATCAAGCACGTCTCTGCAATTACCACTGTAGCCGAAAGAACCAGTGCTGTTATCACCGGTCTTATGCCATAAAAAATCGAATTGCTTATTCGGTTCCTTTTAAATTTCAAATAGTAGCTGCTTATCAATACAGCTAATATAAACGATGGCAATGCTACTCCAAAAGTTGCAAGAATCCCTCCCCACACTCCACTGATCTTATATCCAACAAATGTAGCAGAGTTAACTGCAATCGGTCCGGGCGTCATCTCTGCAATTGCTATTATGTCTACAAATTCAGCTGAGGTCAACCAATTGTTGCTCTCTATTTCCTGTTGGATTATGGGAATCATTGCATACCCGCCGCCGAAACTGAATAAACCTATTTTAGCAAATGTTAAAACCAGCTTTATCAATTCCAATATATTTCTCCTTTCAAAATCAAGTCACACCAAAAGTTTTTTATGCAGATACATCCCTATCAGCACTCCAGCGATGATAGCATAAATTGCATGTATATTAAAAAATGTGATGGCAATAAATGCCCCAGCAAAGATGATTGCAGCATATCTGTCCCTTATGGACACTTTTCCGATTTTTATTGCTGCATAAGCAACAAGTGCGACTACAGCTGATCTTATTCCGTTAAACGCGCTTTGTATATGCTTGTTTTCCTGAAATCTTGAAAACACAGTCGCTATAACAAGGATTATAAGTACTGACGGAAGTATAACTCCCAAAGTCGCTGCCAGCGCTCCTTTTTTGCCATTAATCTTATACCCTATGAAAGTAGCCGAATTTATTGCAATAGCTCCGGGTATTGATTGGGCAACTGCAAACACGTCCACTATCTCTTCTTTTTCTATCCACTTTTTATTTTGTACTATATCCTTTTCAATCAGTGGAATCATTGCATATCCTCCACCAAAAGTGAATAGCCCTATTTTAAAGAACAACGAAAATAGCTCCAGCTGGGTATTACCTATGATTTTTTTCTGCATCTAATCACTCTTTCTCAAAAAATCAAAGCTTATTTATTATGCTCGCATTGTAGGCTGCACCAAATCCATTGTCTATGTTCACCACGCTTATGCCGCTTGCACAGCTGTTTAGCATTGTAAGAAGTGCTGACAAACCTCCAAAGCTCGCCCCGTAGCCAACGCTCGTAGGCACAGCTATTACCGGCTTATCGACCAGGCCTCCAACTACGCTTGCCAGGGCGCCTTCCATACCCGCCACTACTACAATAACCTTGGCATTCCTAATAAAGTCCATTCTTGCCATAAGCCTGTGTATTCCTGCGACTCCTACATCTGTAACCTTTTCGACTTTATTTCCAAGTATCCTAGCAGTTTCATAAGCTTCTTCTACTACAGGAAGATCGCTTGTGCCAGCAGCGACTATCGCTATATAAGACTCAGTCTCTTCAACCGGTCTAACCTGAACGGTTATCACCCTTCCAAGTTCATTGTATTTTGCTTGGGGGCAAACTTCAAGCAACGCTTCGTACATCTCTTTTGTTGCGCGAGTCGCGAGTATATTGTTCTTACGAGTAATCATATATTCTGCGATTCCTCTTACCTGGTCAACGGTTTTACCAGCACAATAAATCACTTCTGGGTACCCGTTTCTAATCTCTCTATGGTTGTCAATCGTAGCATACCCAAGGTCCTTATAAGGCAGTTCCGACAGCATCTTTATTCCTTCATCTACTTCGGTCTTGCCCTCTTTAACTGCTAAAAGCAGATTTTCCAACTCTTTTTTATTCATCTTCTCTCTCCTTCTCTCTCCATTTTTTAATTTTCTTGACTTGCCAATAGACATTATAATTTCAAAATTGAACTAGAACTAGCTACTGCCTTTTATTTTAACACAAAAAGCTCTTACCGTAAAGATAAGAGCTCTTCCTAGTTCTGCCTGATAACAGCCACAAAGTCCGGTATCACTTTAAATCTCAAAATTTCTCCTATATCCACTACTTTCTCAGGGTGTATGTGTACTAGAAGATCCTTGCATTCTCCACTTGGAGTTTCTACGATGACCACCGCATCTATCGCATCTCCCGAGTAAGTGAACTCTTTAAGCCTTCCTTCAATTTCTCCTGAGTCGTCAAGCTCCAAGCTATCCGGTCTGATGGATATAAATGCATGTTCTCCAGGACTTAAGTCATGGGTATGGCTACATGGCATTATTCCAAAAGCAGTTTTTACAGATGCTTTATCATCATTGATTGTTCCTGCAAGAATATTGGTCTGTCCAACAAATGTTGCCACAAATCTATTTTCAGGATATTGATAAATCTCTCTAGGAGTGCCAATCTGTTGTATTTCTCCTTCTTTCATTACTACTACTTTGTCACTTATTGCAAGGGCATCTTTTTGATCATGGGATACAAATATGGCGGTTGTACCGCTGTCCTTGATTATTCTCTTAATTTCAACCCGCATCTGTACCCTAAGATCAGCATCCAAGTTGCTGAATGGTTCGTCAAGCAGGACCACTACCGGTCTTCTCGCCAAAGCTCTCGCAAGGGCAACCCTTTGCTGTTGTCCCCCCGATAGCTCATGGGGCCGTCTATTCTCATATCCAGAAAGATTTACAAGCTTCAGCACTTCAGCAATTCTGGCATTTTTATCTTTCTCTTTATAGCCAAAAGCAACATTATCGAATACATTCAAGTGAGGAAAAAGCGCATAATCCTGAAAAACCATTCCTACTCCTCTTTTTTCAGGTGGTACCCAGGCGCTCTGACTGCTGACCACCTTGCCTCCGATTTTTATTTCTCCTTTGTCGGCTCTTTCAAATCCCGCTATAAGGCGCAATGTCGTGGTCTTGCCACAGCCGCTTGGACCGAGGAGGGTGAGTATCGTTCCTTTATCTACAGATATGTTAATATCCTTTAATGCAGGTTCCTTTGCACCAAAGTATGTTTTGCCTATATTGTTTAATTCTATATCTATCATGTGACACCGTCCTAATATTTGCTTACCATGTACTTCAATGGGATTATTGAAACCAATATGATCAAAAGTGCAGCAGGTGCAGCTAAATGATACACTGCTTCACTTGCTTCAAAATATACCCTAATCGCCAAAGTGTCAAACCCTGGGGGTCTCAGCATCAAAGTTACAGGAAGCTCTTTGATGGAGTTTACAAAAACCAGCGCACCTCCTGCAAATACTCCCGGAAGCATATTTGGTAGTATGACTTTAAATATGACGCCCCATGATGAATATCCCAGGCTCCTCGCCGCTTCGTCTATTTTAGGGGATATCTGGTTTAGTGAAGACTCCCCGGATTGCATTGCCTGGGGCAAAAACCTCACCACGAAAGCTATGGCAACCACATAAAATGTGCCATATAATGCCGGTATGTGATTATTGAATATGAACACGAATCCAAGCGCCACGATTACCCCTGGAAGAGCATATCCTGCGTAAGCCAATCTGTCTATGAAGCTAGTAAGATAAGCGGGATATCTGCTTTTTAAATATATTATAGGGATGGAAAAAGCCATGCACAAAAGGGCAGCAAGTCCCGATACCTTAAGGCTGTTCAATGCAAATCCTATGAATCTCATATCAAGCGCTCCCGTCATCAATCCAATTCGCGACCAGTATATCAAAACGGATATGGGTAGCACTACAGAAATAAAAAATATCAATGCTACATAAAATAGAGCAAGTGGTTTTAGCTTGCCCAATGGTATTGTATCCGGCTTTTTATAGGAGCTTCCTGTTTGATAGTACTTGTTTTTTCTTCTGCTCCAAGATTCGAATCTCAACAGAATTACTGTCATTAAAATCAACACGAGGCTCAAAACCGCTGCCGATGCGGTATCAAATCCAGCACGTTGAAAGTATATCGCAGCGGTGAAGGTAACGTATCTTAGCATTGAGACAGCGCCAAAGTCAGACATGACGTAAAGCGCTACCAATATAGCCCCCGCTCCGATAGCCGGACGCATCAATGGGAGGTTTACCTTCCAAAAAGTTTCCCAAGCACTCATTCCAAGTGAGTAGGCTGCTTCTTCATAGCTTCGGTTCATTTTTTTTAGCGCAGCCCTTACCAGAAGGTACACGTAGGGAAATGTGAACATAGATAGTACAAAAAATGTCCCACCGAATGTATAAATGTCAAATGGATAATCTCCTATCCACAAATCTCTGAGCCAGCCACTTCTGCCAAATACTATGATATAGGTAACTGCCCCTACATATGGTGGAATAACCAAAGGAATCACTAGTAGCCACTGCCATATTTTTTTCCCCGGTATGTCCGTCCTAGTAAGAATCCAGGCCAAGGATACTCCTAGAAGAATTGCCATGAATGTGACAGCAGCAGCCAAAGATACCGTGTTCCACAGAAGCTGAGGGATCCTATCATCGAGAAGGCGCATCCATCTTTCCCCACCTGCTGTTAATGACCTTACTGCTACATAAAGTACAGGTATCGCCATGACAAAAGCTACAAAAAGTCCCAGCAGGAGAAGAATAAGACTTGGGGGATTGCTTCTCCACATCCCATACCATTTCTGTTTTAACTTCTTCATCCTGCTGCTCCTTCACATAAATATTTGTCCCGTTATTTCAAATCCAAGTCCAATCCCGATTCTTCTATCAACGTTCTGGTATCTTGAAAATAGTTTCCAAGCTCTTTGACAGGCATGTCCTGGACTTTCAAGTCTTTAAACTCAATAATAAACGGTTCTACTCCAGCCGGGTATTCTGCACCAAATTGTGAATTAATCAGAAGCTCCAAAGATTCCCCTACAAAAGCAACTTGGTTTTCCGGAAGTAAAATCCACTCTAGGAAAGTCGATGCATTATCGGAATTAGGTCCGCCTTTGACAAGTCCAACGCCTGCAGCATTTGCCACTGCTCCCATTTGCCCTTCTTCCTGATCCAAATATATGAAACCTACATTATTATTTTCAGGCTCTAAGAGCTGTTGGTGGAAGTAGTAATTATTTACTAGACCAAATGTATGCTCTCCTGCTCCTACTGCCCTTCTGATGTCTCCGTGTCCTTCATATATCCCTGCAGAGTTTTCTCTGACGGCAGCTATCCACTCAGCTGTTTTTTCGTCCCCCCACTCATATCTAAGTGCAGATACGTGTCCTATCATTCCACCGTTTCCGCCTCTGGTTATAGCATAACCGTTTTGCACCTCGGACCATTTTGGATCAAAAAGATCTTCTATGCTTTTTGGCATTTCATCTTCGCTGATTAAGTCCTTGTTGTAAATAAAGCCTCTGGCTCTTGCAGATATAGCAAAATACGAATTGTTATCTGCTCTGAATTCTTCAGGTATAGAGTCAATTCCTTGGATGTCGCTACCCTCTAGGTAACCTTCCATATCTAAGTACCCTAAAGCTCCCAGATCATTTGATATAAATATATCCGCTCTCGGGTTGTTCCCTTCCTCAATAATCTGAAGCGGGTTAGCCCCGTGAAGCGCTACAACTTCAATCCCTGTATCCTCCGTGAATTTGTTCAATAATTCTTCTACAAACTTTTCATTCCTTCCGGAATATACCACCAATTCATTTGACGACGAGTCCGAAGTTTGACCATCAGAACTGCATCCTGTAAATAGCACAACTGTTAAAAGAGTAATAACCAAACCAACCAATAATGATTTTTTCACTTTCCTGCCTCCTAAGATGTTTTGTACTTGTTTAAGACGTATTTCGCCTTTTTACAATTGATAATGAGTATCAATCTCACAAAGTCGATTATACATGGCATAAAATCCTTTGTCAATACCGATACATAATTATTTATATCTTTTTTGTATGTTATACTCTTCTTCCTAAAAAATAAAAAACGCAGGTTCCCTTGTGCACATAGTCATTCCACTATAAATTGCCCCATCATGCCTCTATCTTCGTGTTCTAGTATATGGCAATGATACATGAAAAGCCCTTCTTTTTTAAACATTACTTTAATCACGACCTCTTCACCCGCATCCACATAAACCGTATCTTTATAACTCAGCTCTTCAGGCGGCGGTTTTTCACCATTTCTAGACACTACTTGAAACTGAGTCCCGTGAACGTGAAATGGATGTCCTGTAGCCATCATCCCTCCTACATTTCTCACTATCCAGTATTCAGTAGCATTTAAATCTACTCTTTCATCAATTCTATCCACATCGTAATATTTCCCATTGATAGTACCGCTTATGCCCATGCTTTGAAGCTCAAATACTCTGGTCTTTGTAATCTCATTATCTGGAATTTCAGCGACTTCTACCAGCTCATTTGGAATATTGGGGGATTTTTCAAGATCTTCATCCACGACAAATTCTAAAACCAAATCGTCACCTGAAACTAAGTTGACTGATTTATCATTAAATAAATAAAAATCCACAACAATTTCCGCCCTCTCTCCTGGTGATAGAAAAATCGACTCCATTTCTAACGGCCTTTCCAAAAAACCTCCGTCAGAAGCGATCATAACAAATTCTGCCCCATTGCTCAGGCTGACATTAAAATTCTGTGCGTTAGAACCATTTAATAACCTTAGCCGTATTTTTTCTCGTTTTACAATAAAATACGGATCCAATGTTCCGTTAACCAAAATATGGTTCCCTTTGTCTACTCCCATCATCGATACGTTATAATCAAAACTTCCGTCAGAATTAAAATCTCTATCTTGAACAACAATAGGAATATCATCTATTCCGTAATCATTTGGGATGCTTAATGAATCTGAAAACTCGTCTTCAATGTAAATGAGCCCGGCCAACCCATAATAAACTTGATCCGCCACCGTACCGGTAAAGTGTGGATGGTACCACAAGGTTGCCGCAGGTTGATCTACAACAAACTTTGCTTTCCAGGTTTCACCTGAGCTTATTCCCTGCATCGGACCTCCATCGTTTTCTCCGTCCACTACCAAGCCATGCCAATGAATCGTAGTGGGATCATCAAGGTTGTTTTCCACCTCGATGCTAACGTCCTGCCCTTTCACGAGACGAATCACAGGCCCTAAATATGAACCATTATAGCCTAAGGTGGGGGTTAACCTCCCCTTTATGAACTCTGTTTGAGAAACACCAGACTCCAGCTTAAACTCTGCAATACTAGGGTCTGCATTTAAGTCATCCAGTAGCTTTGGTATCTTAAGCTCATTTTTCCCTTCAAGGTCTGCATCCCTTCCTCCGAAAAACGTATAATAAGCTGTCAACACAAAACCAACGGCAGCCACCACTATGATTAATCTTAGAAATATATTTAGTTTTTCTTTCATGTTTTTCATTCCACACCTCGTATTTTCAATAAGCAACTAAAATACAATCAATTTTTTTTGGTTGTTGCTCAAACTTCACTCCATGCTTAATGCTACTTTTCAAACAGAACCAGATAAACGTCCATATCGTTTTTTTCTAAAAATTCTGCTATAGCTTTTGAAGCCACTGATTTGGCCTCCTCCTTTGGGTATCCGAAAATACCAGATGAAATCAAGGGAAATGCAATAGACTTTATTCCATGCTCTTTTGCCAGCTCCAAGGAGTTTTTATATGCAGATTTAAGCTTAAGTTCTTCGTTGTCGCCTCCACCTCTCCAAATCGGACCCACCGTGTGGATTATATACCTGGCTTTCAAGTTGAATCCTTCGGTTATAACCGCCTTGCCCACAGGACATTTTCCAATTTCATCACAAGCCCTTTTAAGCTTGTCTGCACCTGCGGCTTCAAATATGGCCCCGCATACTCCTCCCCCCATCTGAAGCTCTGTATTTGCAGCATTGACTATGGCTTCTGTATCCAATTTGGTTATATCGTTATTGATAATTTGAAATGACATGGCTGCCTCCCTACTGCTTTTTCTTTTATTAATACCCTTAATAATAACTATCATTAATTTTCTTTATTAAACTCGGTCATATTTACTAATATTTATTTCAGGATAAAAGCAAGTGGCCACCCGAGGGTGGCCACTTGCTTTTATTCTACTTATCTCGCCGATAAGACCTTTTGTAAAAATTCTTTGGTTCTAGGATTTTTGGGATTCGTAAACATTTCTTCGGGCGGAGCTTCTTCCATTATTATTCCTTCATCCATAAAAAGTACTCGATCTGCCGCATCTCTTGCAAATCCCATTTCATGAGTTACTACAACCATGGTCATACCCATAGCTGCTAGTTCTTTCATTACTGACAGTACTTCTCCTACCATTTCAGGATCTAGTGCGGAAGTCGGTTCATCAAACAACATTATATCCGGTTCCATAGCCAAGGCTCTAGCTATGGCCACCCTCTGTTGCTGTCCGCCCGAGAGCTGTCTTGGCATAGCATTGGCCTTTTCTGACAATCCTACCCTTTTCAAAAGCTCCAAAGCCTTTTTTTCCGCTTCTTCTTTATTTTTAAGCTTAAGTTCCAGCGGCGCCATCATTATGTTGGCTTTTACGCTAAGATGAGGAAACAGGTTGAATTGTTGGAATACCATCCCTATGTGCATCCTGATTTTATTTATATTTGCATCAACTGCAGTAATCACTTCACCATCAACGGATATCTTCCCATCGGTTGCCTCTTCCAGCCTATTTATGCATCTTAGAAGCGTTGACTTCCCGGAACCACTCGGACCAATCACACATACAACTTCACCTTTGCTAATTTCTACGTTTATCCCCTTTAAGACTTCAAGATCTCCAAAATATTTGTGTAAATTCTCGACCTTTATTTGTGCCGTCATATCTGCACCTTCCTCTCTACTATCTTAGCAAAATAGGTCAGCGCCGTTATGACAACCAGGTAAAATAGTGCGACCCAAGTGTATGTAGCAAATGCTTCCATGGATCTTCCTACATATATCTTTGCTTGATAAACAATATCGGCAAAGCCGATAACGGAGATAATCGAGGAATCCTTCAATGTTATAATGAACTGATTTACCAGGGAAGGAAGGCAAATCCTAAAAGCCTGCGGAAGTATTACCTTTCTCATAGCTTGCCAATGTGACAGGCCAAGGCTCCTTGCCGCCTCCATCTGACCTGTATTTACTGCCATTATCGCTCCTCTGAAGATTTCAGACATGTACGCTCCTGCATTTAGAGTTAGAGTTAACAACCCCGCAGAAAATGGTGTGAATCTAACGTTGTAGCCTAAAAACTGCAATAACTGAGGCAGCGCGAAATAGAAGTAAAACACTTGAACGATCATAGGAGTTCCTCTTATCAAACCTACGTAACCCTTTGACAAGTACTTTAAAGGTGTTTTGGACATTCCCAAAAGCGCTGTGATCAAGCCGACAAACAATGCAATTATCAAGGCAAGTACAGTCACCTGAACTGTCATTGACATTCCTCTAAATAACAAAGGATACGACTCGCTAAAAACTTTGCCTAAATTCATAAAAACAACCTCTTATTCTACTGAAATATATTTGTCTAAAATTTCTTGGTATTTACCGCTCTCGATGATGTTTTCCAGACCTGCATTAAACATTTCCAAAAGCTCTGTATTTTTATCTTTCATAACTGCGAATCCATAGGAAGAGCCTTTTTCCATCTCTGTGACCATCTTCAATCCATTTCCTTTGGATATTCCATATCCCATTACAGGATAATCTTCAAAACACGCTACGGAATTTCCGGTGACCACATCTTCATACATGAACGGAGACTCGTCGAAATAAACTAACTCGAAGCCATATGTTTCTGCTATAGACTCGGCGAAACTCGCTCCTTCTGTTCCAACTTTTACAGCTACCTTTTTCCCATTAAGATCATCATATGATTTAATTTCATTGTTAGATGCGCTGACAGCCATTACAACTCCAGAATCGTAGTAAGCCTCTGAAAAATCATACTTAAGTTTTCTTTCGTCAGTTATGCTCATTCCCGCAATAACCCCATCAGCTTGATTTGACTCAAGTGCTGCTACAGCTGCGCTAAAGCCCAAAGGATTAAGCTCGTACTCAAATCCTTGATCTTCGGCAATAGCGGCTAAGATATCTATGTCGATACCCACATAGTTTCCACTTTCATCTTGAAACTCGAATGGCGCAAATGTGGTATCAGTAGCTATCTTGTATACCTTGTCGCCATCACCCGAAGAAGAACAGCCTGTGAAAACCGCCAAAGAAACCATCAATGCCGTAAACAATGCTAATACTTTTTTCATTTTATTTCCCCCTAAAATAATTATTTATACCATCCCATTATACATTAACAAATCGTAAATATAAATATTTTAAAAAAAAACGAAACCCATAAGCTTACTTTAAATTTATCTTTTCCCAAGTTCCTTGATCGTGAATACTTTACCTTTTATCGTCTTCTTTTTAAGACCATTGTATACTTGTCTTCCTTTGCCTTCAAAAACCTCAACGTAAGTACAGGTATCCTGTATATCAATTATCCCTATGTCTTCAGCCTCGATACCCTCAATGCTACCTATCGCCCCCATTATGTCTACTGGCCTGATTTTCTTCTTTTTCCCTGCATTGATCCTGATACGAGTAATATCCTTGTGGATTTCTTCTCCTTTGCTCTTTTTAGGCTTGAGCCGTACATTTTTTCTTACCGCTTCTTCCTTAGATTTATATAAGAAATCCTTTGCCTCTTTTTTAGGAATGGGGTATCCCAGATATTCTTCTACATATTCAAGTCTGTGGCTTTCCTTTGGAGATAGCAGCGTTACTGCAGTGCCTTTTTTATTTATCCTGCCCGTCCTACCTATTCTATGGATATAATTCTCACGTTCGTAAGGCATCTCAAAATTTATGACATGCGTGACATCCTCAACGTCTATGCCTCTTGCCGCAACATCCGTTGCAACAAGGTAATGCAGCTCACCCTTTTTAAACTTGTTTATAGTCTGAGTTCGTTCTCTCTGAGTCATTCCTCCATGGAGGCTGCCACATGAATATCTTTTTCTTAACATATATTTGGCTAGCTTATCAGCTCTATCCCTAGTGTTGCAAAATAAAATACAGCTTCCCGGCTGCTCCGCAGCAAGCACTTTATTTAACATCTCCTCTTTATCGGCATCTTCAACCAAAATGTGATACTGGTTAATTTTATCCTCAGTAGGAATAACGGCTTTTATTTCTATTCTAGCGCTGTCGCTTAAATATTTACTGCATATCTCTTCGATTCTATCAGGAATCGTGGCCGAAAAAAGTAACGTGCACCTTTTTAGTGGCAACATATTTATTATACTCTCCACTTGATCTATAAAGCCCATGCTTAACATCTCGTCAGCTTCATCGATTACAAGGTACTTTATGCCATCTAGGACAAGATTGCCCCTATCTATATGATCCTTTGTCCTTCCCGGAGTACCGACTACCACATGAACCCTTTGCTTAAGCTCCCGTTCTTGAAGGTGAACCGGATGCCTTCCATAAAGCGCTGAAGCTCGTACTTTTTTAAACTTCCCAATATGCCCAATATCTTCTTTGATCTGAAGTGCCAATTCCCTCGTGGGCGTCAGTATCAGAGCTTGAGGTTTATTCTCCTCAATTTCAACATTTTCGCATATCGGTATGCCGAAAGCTGCTGTTTTTCCACTTCCGGTCTGAGATTTTACAATAAGATCTTTGTCTTCCATAATAAATGGTATTACCTTTTCCTGAACTTCCATGGGACTTTCGTACCCCAACATCCTTAAAGCTCTTCGAATATCAGGTCCGACGCCTAGATCTTTAAAACTTTTTTTATCCATTATATTACACCTCGATTTTTTTATCACACCACATTATATACCAACTACCATAAAATGAGTAGGATTAATTTTTTATAATAACTCATAGCTCCCACAACTAAAAAAAGCCGGAAAATCCGGCTTGTTGCTTAGTATCAATCGTATATCCTGATTGTAACGGTTCGTCTTCCGAATATTAGCGCTTCTCTTCTGGTGTTAAAGGCAACATCAATTTTGTTTCCCTTGATTGCGCCCCCTCTGTCCGCCGCTATTCCGTATCCGTATCCTGGAACATAAATTTTTGTTCCAAAGGGAATTACCCTTGTATCCACTGCTATTATACCCTTTTGCAGGGTTCTTCCCGTAGCAGTCCTGGTTCCAACTCCCGGATCTTGAGAGCTGTAAGCGGTGGCCGTAACAGTCAACGTCCTGTATGAACCGCTGCCTGACATGCCTCTGCTTGCAATGACCCTTGTTCCTACATTTACGATTTCATCTACAGGCTTTTTGACTACTTTGGTTTCGAGGGTGTTTCTGTCAACCTCTACGCCATCTTCATAGGTTACTTCAACAGTATTTAAGTTCAGGCCTTTTTTGCCGGATTGAACAACTTTTGTCTTTCCCACTTCCATAGAGGAATTGCTTCGTCTAATGGTCTTGTACGAAACGCTTTCTTCTTCTTCGATGATTTCTTTTGTAACTCTGGTAACTACGATCTTCATGTCGTCATGAACCTTTTCAGTAAAGTCGTAATTTACCTTATCCTCTTCTTTTAGGCTCACATTTGCTTCTACCAAAACTTCACCGACGTTTTTTGCCGTTGTAGCAAGCTCATAAGTCTGTCCGTCAACATCTACAGTGCAATCAAGTGCCCTAGTTATCTTTATAGTCATTCCTTCTTCGAGTGCCTCATCAAGTGGTGCAGAAACGTGGTCATTATCTCCTAATTTCAAGCCTGCTTCTTCAATTGCCTTTTCCACATTTTCAGCTGGTGTTAGAAGATCGATCGCTCTTTCGTCCGCCTCTATTGATATGTTTACCGCCCTGTGAATTTGGACTGTCATCTGATCCTCGATTGGCGACTCGAGTCCAGGATATATCCCGTCCTGGGATATATAGTCGATCTCATTTTCGGCAAGAACCTCTCTTACAGTGTCCTTACGAGTCCTTACCTCAATTTCGACTCCGTCATCGATTATCATTACCTGATTAAATGACATCGTATAACCGACTCCGGTGATGGACAATACCATGATAGCCAAGATTATCAGTACCCTTTTAATGTCGACTTGGTTGGATCCATCCTTTTTAAAAAACTTTTTCATTCAAACTGCCTCCTTGTATCTATAAGCTTTATTATGTCTTTTTACTTATAGTTCCGTCACAGTTGTAACATTATTGTAACACTTCCGTAAATATTTTTCAAGTTCAACCTGGATAGCCTTATGTCCGAGGACTTTGAGATTAAAAAAAGCCCCTTTTAGGGAGGCAGTATTACAAGTAATAATTATCCACCCGTAAAACGGGTGGTTTTTCTTTGAGCCCTATAAGGGCCTATTACCAGCTGTGCCTTAAGGCACTTTTTGAAAAGCTCGCCAACCGCTTATTTGTTACCAGCTACCCTTTGA